>Ga0169931_10000012_pt1 | contig 284538 bp, 230 predicted proteins | sample Kivu_15m_20L_FD_129675 | JGI IMG/M metagenome (GOLD analysis project Ga0169931, IMG submission 129675) | Freshwater microbial communities from Lake Kivu, Western Province, Rwanda to study Microbial Dark Matter (Phase II) - Kivu_15m_20L... | ecosystem: Environmental > Aquatic > Freshwater >...
AGCCTTGCCAACCTCTCCAACAACCACCAAAGCGAACCCCATCACGGTGTCCCCCATCGTGAGGCATCGAGCCGCTTCCTGAAATCTTCCTCGGTGTCCTACTTCAATGAGGCATCACGAGGCTCCGTCTTAACCGCTCATGATGAAAATGAGAAGAAAAAAGTTGATCTATTCGTGAACATTTTTCGTGCCGAAATCGCCCCTAAATTTCCTTCCTTAAGAACGAAAGACTCACAAATCAAAGGAGCGGCTTGCTCGCTGCCACGTCAGGAATAAACATTGCACCCTTTAATACAGTCATAATGCTTTGGTTGATTATCTTGCAGAACTCGAAATGAACTTGTCGCCCCTACCAAACAGCCCCCTCGGCGTCTTCGACTCCGGAGTGGGCGGCCTGACCGTGGTGCGGGCGCTGCGGGAGATCCTGCCAAACGAGTCCATCATCTATCTCGGGGACACGGCACGTGTGCCGTATGGCTCGAAGTCGCCAGACACGATCCGACGCTTCTCGATGGAGGACACGCAGTTCCTCGTCTCGCATGGCGTGAAGGCGGTCGTGGTGGCGTGCAACACGGCCACGGCGCATGCGCTGCCGGTTTTGCAGGCCACGTTTCGCGTGCCGGTCATCGGCGTGCTCGGTCCGGGCGTGGAAGCAACACTTTCGGAACCGAATTGCGAACGCGTAGGCATCATCGGCACGGCGGGCACGATCCGCAGCCATGCTTACCAGCATGAGATCGCCATGAGACGGCCAGATGTGATGATTGAAGCGAAACCGACGCCGCTGCTCGTCCCATTCGTCGAAGAAGGCTGGACAGATCATCCCGCGCTAAAGTCCGTGCTGCGCGAGTATTTGAAGCCCATGCTCGACAAGGGCATCGACACGCTCGTGCTCGGCTGCACGCACTATCCGCTACTTGTTCCCGTGCTGAAGCGCATGCTGGGGCAAAAGGTGCGCCTCGTGGACTCCGCCAGCACCTGCGCCGCGCACGTGAAGGCGAAACTGGAGCAGGACAGCCTCCTGCGAACGGCGAAAACGAAGCCCTCGCTCGAGATTTACCTCACCGACCACTCCGAGCAGGCCGAGAACCTGGCGAAGCGCTTCCTCGGCACTGATTTCGGCAAGGTGAAAAAGGCGGTGGTTTGAGAGCCGCTGCGGCAATCTCAAATTGCCCAGCGTTCCCATCTCGCTAACCTGAACTGCCCATGTTTCCCCGCATCTTTGACCGCTACCTCGGCCGCCAGGTTGGCTCCGCCACGCTGATCGGCGTGGCGCTGCTGAGCGGTGTGATGGTGCTGGGAAATTTGTACAAGAAGCTCGACGAGTTGCTAGGCAACACGGAGCTGCCGATTTCGGTGATCCTCGAGTTCGTGGCCATGGTGATCCCCTTCTCGCTCATCTTCACGATCCCGTGGGCCTTTCTGACGGCAATCCTGCTCGTGTTTGGCCGTCTATCCGCCGACAACGAACTGGTCTCCTTGCGCATGACCGGCATGTCGATGGCACGCATCTGCGTGCCGGTTTTTGTACTGGCCCTGATGCTCAGCGGCATCTGTCTGTGGGTGAACGTGAGTTTGGCACCTGCGGCGAAGGACCACATGAAGAGACTGTTTTACCAGGTGGCGGTGAAGAATCCTGAAACCCTCTTTCAGGAAGGCCAGGTGCTCGAGCGCGTGCCCGGCTACCGCATCTACACCGGGAAACGAACCGACAAGGATCTGACGGATCTGCATATCATCAAGCTGGAGACCAGCGGCCACGCCGCCAGCTACATCCGCGCCGAGGGTGGAGCGATCCAGACAGTCGAAGGAAAGCTGGACTTCACCATGCTGCTCAAAAACGTCGGCATCGAGCATCTCCCTTCGCAGCCTGCAAACGGACAGGCTGTCGCGCCAAAACCTCTCAGCCTGGCGGAGTTCCCTCTGGAGTTCCCGCTTTCTGACATGCAGAAGGACGCGGTGCGCGTGAATGCCAGCATGAAATCTACCTCCGCGCTCGCGGAGGAGGTGCGCACCTGGAAGGACACCTTCACGGGCGAGCAGCTCACAGATGTGACACGCTCGCTCTCCCTGACCGAACTGAGCAAACGCTATAGCTTTTCGCTCGCCTGCTTTACCTTCGCGCTTGTCGGCATTCCGCTCGGTGTGACCGCGCAGAGACGAGAAACCTCCTCCGGCTTCGCGCTCAGCCTTGCCACGGCCACGGTGTATCTCGTTTTCATCATCCTGGCCGACACGCTGAATGACAAGCCTGCTGCGATGCCGCACCTCATCATGTGGGCCCCCAACGTTCTGTTCCTCGGCATCGGCGGCTGGTTGTTCTACAAACTGAGCCGGAAGTGAGCGCTCTCACTTCTTCATCAAGCCGATCACCGTCGAGACCATCGCCGTGACGCCGGTCTCGATGGACGGCTCTGGAACCGGTTTGAAGTAAGGCGAATGGAGAGATGGCAGCGTGGTGCCTTTCGCTTTGGCCTCGGCGACGACTTCCGGCGGCTGGGTGCCGAGCCAGAACATGCAAAGTGGCACCTTTTCTTTGGTTAGGCCGTATTCGGCGAAATCTTCAGCTCCCATCACGGGTTCGCGAGTGAGGACATTGCCCACTCCGATGGCAGCACCGATGTGTTTGCGCACCTCGGCGCAGAGTTCGGGCTGATTGTAGAGGGCGGGTGCCTGGTCGTCGGAGACAATGACCTCGGGCATCTTGTCGGCAGGCATGTTGGCCGACTCGGCCTGCGCTTTGACGATGCGTTTGATCGAATCGATGAGGTGCTTGCGCGTTTCCGTCTTGTAACTGCGCAGCGTGAGCTGGAGGCGGACTTCGTCGGAAATGATGTTGCTCTTCGTGCCGCCGTGAATGCTGCCGACGGTGATGACAGCGGGGTCGCCAGGCTTCACCTCCCGGCTGACGATGGTCTGCAAGGCCAGCACGATCTGCGAGGCGAGCACGATGGGGTCTTTGGTCAGATGCGGCATGGAACCATGCCCGCCGACGCCTTTGACGACGATTTCGACGCTATCGACATTCGCCAGCGCGTAGCCTTCGACGATGCCGACCTGTCCGTGCGCCATGTCAGACGCGCAATGCAACGCGACGGCCTTGTCCGGCTTCGGAAACTTGGAAAACAGCCCCGCGCGCAGCATGAGCCGGGCTCCGAGCACGCGCTCCTCGGCATGCTGGCCGATCATGACGACCGTCCCTTTCCATTGATCCTTCGATTTCACCAACACGCGTGCCGTGCCGATGAAACTGGTCATGTGGATGTCGTGCCCGCAGGCGTGCATGACATTCACCTCGCGACCGAGATCGTCTTTGACGACCTTCGTGCTCGCGTAAGGCGCGCCGGTCTGCTCCTTGACCGGCAGTGCGTCCAAATCGGTGCGCACGAGGATCACGGGGCCGTCGCCATTCTTCAACACGCCCACGATGCCATGCCCGCCCACCTTCTCCGTGACCTCCAGACCGGCCTCACGCAGTTCTTTGGCCACGCGAGCCGCCGTTTCGACCTCATGCAGCGAAAGCTCGGGATTCGCGTGCAGTTCTTTGTAAAGCGCGACGAGCGAAGGCAGCTCGGATTTCGTGAGCGAGGCCACGTCAGCCGCAAGGAGAGGTGAAATGGCGAGGAGGGAGGCGAGGAGCGTTTTCATAGAAATGACGAAGGACGAATTCCGAATGACGAAGAATGCCGAAGTTCAAATGACGAATCAAATCACGAAGCAGCCCGGCGGCCCGTTCGGAGTTCGAACTTTGGGCTTCTTTCGTTATTCGTCATTCTGATTTCGTCATGATCCCACGGTCTTCCTTGCCCGCACCGGCGGAGATCACGATGGCAGATTGCTTCAGCAGGCCTTTTTCGAGCACATTGATGCCGTAGCAACGCGTCTGGCACAGTCCGCAGCCGACACATTTGTCAGCGAGCACGACGGGAGCGACGAAACCGGTGCCTTCGACGGGGTTTCCGTTCGCGTCGGCCTTGGTATGCACCTGGACGAACTCGATGGCGTTGTAGCCGGCTGCGACGCAATCATCGACGCAGAGCTGGCAGGCCTCTTTGCCGGCATGCGGCAGGCAGGTTTGCAGATTCACCTCCGCCAGGGCCATGCGCGTCTTTTTCTTCACTTCGAGCGGCAGCGGCTGGATCGCACCGGTAGGACAAACCTGGCCGCAGGCGTTGCAACTCGACTCGCAACCGGCCCAGTCGGCCTTCACCATCGGTGCCCACAGGCCTTCGAAGCCCTGCTCGAAGCCTTCCGCGTGCAGCACGTTGTTCGGGCATGCCTTGAAACACTCCCCGCAGCGGATGCACATCTGCAGGAACTCTTTTTCCGGCACGCTGCCCGGCGGGCGCACAGGTCGAAACGACTGAGGATTGTCCAAATCGGCTCCCCACAGGCTGGTGGCGGCTTTGGCGGCCACACCGCCCGTCACCGCCAGCGCGCTACCCGTGGCGAGCGACACAAAACCGCGTCGTCCGAGCGGCGTTTCGTGTGTGGGCGGCTCGTTTTCCTTTTTCAGGCTCATCACGTCCCAGCGGTCCACGAATTTGATCGACAGCGTCGGACAGACACCGCCGCAGGTCTGGCAGAGCGTGCAATCCGTCGTGCGCGTGGTGAAGTCGGGCTTGATCGCGTCGAAGGGGCAGATGTCCACGCACTTGCGGCATTTGATGCACGAGTCCTCGACCTTGCGCTCGCTGACGCGGAAGAGATTCGCCACCGAAAACACCGCGCCGCTCGGGCAGACGTATTTGCACCAGAAGCGTGGCCGCAGCAGCCCGAGACCGAGCACGCCGAGAAACAGGAGGATCGAGATGGCATGCCCGAAGTGAAACGGCACGACGAGATGCCACTCACGCAGCAAACCGGTCTGCAAAGGCTCGCCGAGAAACAGCAGACCGCGCGTGATGACCGGAATCGCGGCGAAGAAGCCGCTGATGAGCACGCCGAACGCCGCGGCGATCAGCGTGCCGAGCAGGATGTAGTATTTGATGTGAACCCACCAGCCGTCGCCTTTGACGCGAAAACGCTTCACACGCCTGCCGATCGCCCAGTCAAACAGATCGATCAGCGTTCCCAGCGGACACAGGTAGCCGCAAAAGCCGCGCGGGATGAAAATGCACACCAGCAGGATGATTCCAGCACTCACGAGCGAGTAAACCCAGCTCCGCGATGCGATGGCGGTGCTCAAACTGACCAGCGGATCGATGCGCAGGAACAAATCCGCCGGAACGACCTCCTTCTTCACCAAATCGTCCGCGTAATGCGACGGCCACGGCTTTTCTCCCGCCAGCAGCGCGTCCAGCGCCGCCTCCGTGGCCGGAACGTCGGCCGTTGAAGCCGGTTTGGCCGTGTAAGGCCAGCAGATGTAGAAAAACGACACCAGAAACGTGACAAAGCACACCGCCTGAATCACCCGCCGCAACGGCGCGGAGGCCATCGTCGGCCCGATGCGCTCCAAGAGCCGTCGCACCCTCCCCGGCGGCCTGCGATCCGCCTTTTTCGCCCGCTTGAGCGTGGGGAGGTAGTGGTCGAGGCGCATTGGGAGTTATGAGTTATGAGTTAGAAGTTAGAGGTGGTGCGGCGACTTTTGGAATTGAGGGGACGAACGATTCCCCCTCATAACCCATAACTCATAACTCCTCACTGCCTCACTCCCTGCGCCAGAGCCTTCGCCGTCGCGTTGATGATCGCCTCGCCAGTGATCGTGGCTCGGCTGGTGGCGTCCACGCCTTTCAGGCCTTGTTTGGCGATAATCTGCGCGGGCACGTCGGTGAGCGCGGAGTAGTACTGCTTTTCTTTGTGCTGGGTGACCTTCACGTCCTCAATCTTCTTGCCGCGCACTTTGACGCTGACCTCCACCTGCCCCTCGTAGCCGAGACTGCTGTCCTTGTAGGTGCCGTCGGCGACTTTGGAAACATCGGCGAGTTCAAAGAGCTTCAACGCGTCCGCGCTGGCCTGTGCGCGATTCTGCGTGCGCTTCAGCCGCTCCGGCTTCTGCCCGGCACCCGGAGGCGTGTTGACGACTTTTTCATAAAATGCCTGCGCCTCCGTCAAACGGCCCGCGAGACGGCAGGCGTCGCCAGCGAGGAGCCAGGCGTCGTGACCGTCGTAATACTCCGCCATTTTCACGGCGCGGTCGGTCTCGCCCATGTCGCCGAGCAGCTTGATGCCGTCGAGATAGACGAGCTTCGTCTGGTCGATGAAGTCGAGCGCCATCTGCTTGCTGCCGAGACGCCAGTAGCATTCGGCGAGGTGAAAGCCCGGCCCGTCCTCGATGGTGACGCCGGCTTTCTGCCACCACCACGCCGCGCGCGCGTAGTCCTGGAAGAAGCGGAAGTGCATGTTGGCGATCTCCAGGGTCACGCGGGCCTTCAGCGCCGTGTCGGGACTCGAGTCGAGGATGTGATGCAGCAATTTCACGCCTTCCTGCCAGCGGCCGGAGTTCGGATTGATGATGTCCCAGATGAACTGGCCGACGTTCTTCTGATTGTTCCAGCCCTGCCCCGGTTTTTCCGGCCAGGAGAGGTCGAGCGTCTTCGGGTAGTTGAGCTTGGTCGATTTGAGCCAGTCCGGCTCCGTGGAGCCTGTTTTTTCGATGAGCGCCTGCACCTGTGCCGGTGTGAGAGCGGTGGAGGCCGGCCCACCCGGTGCGGTGCGAACGCCGTTGACGGTGATGGCCTTCACGCTGGCGTAGGGCACGGTGCGCTTCGTGAGCGTGCCGCCGAGGTTGAACTCCACGGTGAGAGTCTTCGCCTTCGCATTGTTTTCGAGGACCTTGCCCTCGACCTTGTTGCCGTTGGCCAGCTCAATGGTGTCGGCATTTGCCAAGGTGGCGATGAGAGCGAGGGCGATGGTGGCCATCTTGCTCCGCAAGATGAGCTGGGCGCGACCTGGAAGGAAAGCGGTGGTGTGAGTCGTGAGCCATGTGCTCATCTCGCGGAGCGAGATGGCTACTTTGCTGACGCAGCGTGCGAGAGGCGTCTTCATAGGTCATGCGGCGAAGGGGAAACCGGTGGTGGCGACGCGGCGACCGTCTTTGAGGATGAGGAGCGCGTCGGTGCCCGGATAGCCGCGCAAAAAGTCGATGCCGCGTTTCGCGCCGAGCACGAACAGTGTGGTGGAGAGCGCGTCGGCGGCCATCGCGCTCGGCGCAAGCACGGAGACGCTCGCCAACTCGCCCGGTGATTCGCCGGTGTCGGGATCGAGGATGTGGTGGCGGCTCCAATCGTCGCTGAAGGTGGTCTCGTAGTCGCCGGAGGTGGCGAGGCAGCGGTTTTCGAGCCGGGTGAGAGCGGCGAAGGCATCGCGCTCACGCGGGTGCTGGATGCCGATGCGCCAGGGGGCGTTCTCAGCGTTGCTGCCATGCGCGCTGAACTCGCCAGCGTCGATCAAGGCATGCTCCACGCCTTGCGCACGCATCACGCGCATCGCCGCGTCCGCCGCGAAACCTTGTGCGATGCCGTTGAGCGTGATCGCCATGCCGGGGGCGAGTTTGACGCGTTTTTCGTCGAGTGCGACCTTCCGCCAGTCCACGAGCGCCAACGTGGCCGCGTCCGGTTTCGCGCCTTTCAGCGCCCAAAGCGGCTGCACGGTCACATCGAAGGCTCCGCCGGACTTTTTGGCCACTTCCGCTGCAAAACGCAGCACTTCGACCAGCGAGGCATCCGGCGCTTCGAGCACGCCAGCGCGATTCAACCGCGAAATCTGGCTCTCCGACCGGTAGAGGCTCATCACGCTCTCAATGCGCTCCAGTTCCGCGAACGCGGCGTCGAGGGCCGCGTTGGCCGCGCTCTCGTCTGTGTGCACAGCCGTCATCGTGACTGAGGCACCGAGAGCTTTGGAGGATTTGGAAAACTTCTGGAGGCCGTTCTGCCGGGAGCAACTCGTCATCCACGCACCGCACGTCCCTGCGGCGAGGGAGAAAAAGCGGCGGCGGGATGGTGCGGAATTACGAGATTGAATCATGGTGTTTGGCCAGAATGAAATGCGTGTGCTCGTTTTGGTCTTGTGATTGAACGCTATCGTGTGCCCGGAGTTGTTTGCGAATTTTGCAGTATTTCGATCTCTGCTTGAAGCTCGAGCTGCTCTTTTTTCAGGCGAGCAATCTTTTCAGCCGTTTGTTTGGGATTTGGCGAACTGGTCAACTGAGCTTCGACCTCCAAGAGTCCCGCTTTCAAGTCCGCCAGTTGAACCTCCAACTGCTTGGCCGCCAAGTTGTCTCCAGTTTTCCGAGCCTCACTCAGTTTGCCCGCTACAAGGTCAATTTGGCGCTGGATGATTGGAAGGTCGTCCATGCAACGAGTTTCGTGAACCAATGCTCGAAGTAGTTCTTCCACCTGCATTTTTCGCAGAGCTACAGCCTTATCGAGTCGCTCCAAGGTTGGCAGCCAGCCCATTTCAGCCATCCATTCCTCGCAGCGCCGTGGCCAGTCGTTGATGGGGTTGCCCGCCTTGCGCATCCCGAAGCCGTGACCACCTTTCGTGAAGAGGTGCAGCTCGCAGGGGACGTTGTGCTTCTTGTATTCAAGATAGAGCACGGTGGCAGCCGTCGGATTCTGGCCGTCGTCGTGGGCGCAGGCGAGGAACATGGGCGGGACATCCGCAGGCACGATGAAGCCGTCCTTGAGTTTGGATGGCTCCTTGGGGTCGGTGAAGCCGCCGCCGTAGATCATGATGCCGAAGGTCGGAAGGCTGAATTTGGCGTCGGTTGTCTTGCCAAACTCGCTTAACCAGTCGCGATCACAGGCCAAATGCGCGAGCATATTGCCACCCGCGCTGAAGCCGAGCAAGCCGACGCGAGTCGGATCGAGTCCCCACTCTTCCGAACGTGCGCGGACAAGCGCGATAGCCTGAGCAGCATCCTGGACGGGCTTCTCATGCGGGACGGCCTCATCGCGGGTGGGCGTGCGGTATTTGAGCAGGATCCCGGTGACGCCGAGGGTGTTAAGCCACTCGCAGACCTGCGTGCCCTCATGTACGGCGGAGAGGAAGACGTAACCGCCGCCGGGAGCGACGATGACGGCGGTGCCATTTGGTTTTTCGGGGCGATACACCGTGATCGTCGGATCGTGGATGTCGGTGATGGTGCTTTTGCCGGCCTTGGTGCGGATGAAGTCGTCGGTGGCCTTGGAGTGCGGCAGCATCTTGCCCGGCGCGCCACCGGGCCAGAGTTTGAGTTCCACGGGATCAGCGGCAAGGACCGGCAGCGCGATGAGTGTGAGCAGGAGGACGGCGTTCTTCATGGCTGATGGAGATCGTAGCGGGTCAAACCGCCCTGATGGAAGACTATTTTCATGAGATGCTGTAGCGAGGTGCGGACCACTTCGGGATGAAAGAGCCGGGCGAATGGCGACGATTCGTCGCCGCTCCATGAACCTGCTCGATGACCATCGTCTCAATCTAACCCGCCGCGCCCTGTTTGGGAAGACCGCGATGGGTCTTGGTAGCGCGGCGCTGGGATCGCTGCTGACGCGGGAGGGTTTCGCGGCGCAAATGGCCGACGCGATGGCCCCTGCCCTGCCGCATTTCGCACCGAAGGCGAAACGAGTGATCTACCTGCTGCAAAACGGCGCGCCTTCCCATGTGGACTTGTTTGACTGGAAGCCGGCGTTGAAAAAATGGCACGGCACGCAGATTCCGGACAGCGTGGCGGGTGGGAAGCGCTTCAGCACGATGACGGGCGGCCAGACGGCGCGGCCGGTGCTGAGCGAGATCACGAAATTCTCCCGCCATGGCCGGAGCGGCGCGACGGTGAGCGATTTTATGCCGCACACGGCGGCGATTGCCGATGAGCTGTGTTTCATCAAGTCGATGCACACGACGCAGGTGAATCATGCGCCGGCGATCACATTTTTCATGACCGGAAGCGAGCAGGCGGGGCGTCCGGCGATCGGTTCGTGGCTGAGCTACGGCCTGGGCAGCGAATGCGATGATCTGCCGGCCTTTGTGGTGATGACTTCGCGCGACAAGGAGGCGAGCTGCGGCCAGATCTTTTATGACTTCTACTGGGGCAGCGGCTTTCTGCCGTCAAAGTATCAGGGGGTGAAGTTCCGCGGCAGCGGCGATCCCGTTTTGTATCTGAGCAATCCCGAAGGCATGAGCCGCGAGATGAAGCGCACGATTCTCGACGGCATCGCGGGCCTGAACGAGATGAAGCTGCGTGAGTTTGGCGATCCCGAGATCGCCACGCGCATCGCGCAATACGAGATGGCCTACAAGATGCAGGCCAGCGTGCCGGAGCTGACCGATTTTTCCAACGAGCCGAAGCACATCCTCGACATGTACGGCCCGGATGTGATGCGGCAGGGCAGCTTTGCCTACAACTGCCTCATGGCACGGCGTCTCGCCGAACGCGGTGTGCGTTTTGTGCAGCTCATGCATGCGGGCTGGGACCAGCATCGCAATCTGAACACGCAGCTCAAGATTCAGGCCACGGACACGGACGCGCCAAGCGCGGCGCTGGTGAAGGACCTCAAGCAACGCGGGCTACTGGAGCACACGCTGGTGATCTGGGGCGGCGAATTTGGCCGCACGCCGTTCTTGCAGGGCAAAATCGAGGACACGAAGCAGTGGGGCCGCGATCATCATCCGTATGTATTCACGATCTGGATGGCCGGTGGCGGTGTGAAGCCCGGCATGACCTACGGCGAGAGCGATGAGTTCGGCTTCAACGTGGGCAAGGACGGCGTCCACGTTCACGATTTCCAGGCCACGCTGATGCACCTGCTCGGCATCGACCACGAACGCTTCACCTTCCGCTTCCAAGGCCGCCAGTTCCGGCTGACCGACGTGCATGGGCATGTGGTGAAGCCGGTGCTGGCTTGAGTTGGTGGTTGCATCCCGATCTTTGCGCGTGTTTGGATCGCCGATGCTGTTTCTCCGCTTTGTCTTCGTCCTCGCGCTCGTCGTGTGCGCGGGTGCGTGCAAACGCGAGGATGAAAAAGCATCCGTGACGGCAAAATCGGCGACATTTGTCTCCGATGGCGATGGTGATGGCAGCGTGTGGGTGGTGGACGGTCCGAATGGCGGCCGCTTGTATCTGTGCGGCACGATTCACATCCTGCGCGAGAAGGATTACCCTCTCGCTCCTGGCTACGAGGCAGCGTACATGTATGCGAACAAGATCGTGCTGGAGCTCCCGCCGGGCGCGGCTTCCGGCCCAGAGCTGACGAGCCGCATGTCCCAGCTCGGCATGTATTCAGCGGACACGTCGTTGCAAGCGAACGTGAGTAAGGAGACCTGGGAGGCGGTTAAGAAATGGACGGAAAAGCGCGACCTGGAGATTTCCTCGATGAACCGCTTCCGGCCGTGGTTCACGGCGCTGATGATCACGTCGGTGGAGTACGCGGCGCTGGGCGCCAAGCCGGACCAGGGCGTGGACGCACACTTCGAGGCGAGGGCCAAGAAGGACGGCAAGCCGGCGGAGGGCCTCGAAACCGTGGAGTTTCAGATCCAGCTATTCGCCGCACTGAGCGACAAACAGCAGCGGGAGCTGCTGGAGCAGACGCTGGGCGAGATCAGTAGCGTGGCGGAGGAATTTGAGAAGATGATCCGTGCCTGGCGTCACGGCGACCTGCCTGCGCTCCAGGAGATGCTCTTTCGCGAGGCGGAGAAGTTTCCCGACTTGATGAATCTTTTCCTTATCGCCCGAAACCTGGCGTGGATGGACCAACTGGAGATGATGCTCAAAAAGGGCGAGAAAGTCATGGTGCTCGTCGGCACCGGCCACTTCACCGGGGACACCGGCTTGATCGAGCTGATGAGAAAACGCGGGTATCGCGTGCGGCACTATCGCGAGGTGACGGACTTCTGAGTAAAGTTAAGGGTTAGAGGTTATACGTTAAGAGGGCCAGTTCATCGTAACTCGTAACCCATAACTCGTAACCCATAACTCATAACTCATAACACATCACACCAGCCTCAGACGCGTGAGATCCTGAGTGTCCACCATGCCGACAGGTTTGCCGGCTTCGTCCACGACAACGATGTCATCGACGCGGCATTTTTCGAGCGTGGCGAGGACTTCGGCGGCGAGTTTGCCCGCCTGGATGCTGATCGGGCGCGGCGTCATGAACTCGCGCACCGCCTTTTCAGAGATGGCGTTGTCTTTTTGGAAAGCGCGGACGAAATCGCCATGCGTGAAGACCCCGGCGAGCGTGCCGTCGGGGTTGGAAACGACGGCGGCACCGCTGCGGGCCTTCGTCATGGCCTGCAGGGCTTCCCGCACGCTGGTTTCGGGCGTGATGGTCGCGAGTTGATCGCCGCTGCGCATGACATCGCTCACACGCGTGAGCAGCGCGCGGCCAAGCGAACCGCCCGGGTGCAGTTTGGCAAAGTCCTCGGCCTGAAAACCACGCGCTTCGAGCAGCGCCATCGCCAGCGCGTCGCAAAGCACGAGCATCGTCGTGGTGCTGGAGGTCGGCGCAAGATTCAGCGGGCAGGCCTCCTGAGTGACATGCGCGTCGAGCACGACGTCCGCGTTTTTGGCGAGCGTGGACTGCGTGCAGCCTGTGATGGCGATGATCGGGATGCCGAATCGCTTCAAATGCGGCAGCAAATCGAGCAACTCCGAGGTTTCGCCGCTGTAGCTGAGCATGATGGCCAGATCGCCAGGATCGACGACGCCGAGGTCTCCGTGCAACGCGTCGCCCACATTCAGCAGCACGGTGGTGGCACCGGTGCTGTTGAGGGTCGCGGCCAGCTTACGGCCGATGTTGCCGCTTTTGCCGACGCCGCAGACAACCAGCTTGCCCCTGCCGCGCACACAGGCCAGCAGCAGCTCGATGGCTTGGGTGAAGCCGCCATCAATGCGAGCATGCAGCCGCTGCAGTTCCTCGATTTCGAGCTGGATGACGCGGCGGGCCTTTTCGGGGTAATTCATGAAAGGCCGATCTTAGACAGAGACTGAGAAGCGGCAACCAAGTGCTTGAGCCCGGCGGATTTCCCCGCCATGATGTCCGCGCCAACCGCTCATAGTCAGCTACGTATGTCCGTGTCCTCCGGTTCCATCGGTTCCCACCGCGCCTTCATGGGCGTGTGCGTAACGCTCTGCATTTGTCTCGTGCTGGCGCTTTTCGTGGGATGGAAGTGGTATTTCGAGAGCCTTGCCAGCCGCACTTTGTTGATCGATCTGGCGAAAAAGGCGGAGGTGCGGGCCCAGGGGCTGGAAAAAATGGGGCTCATGATTGATACAGGCGCAGTGGCCCCGACGCCACCGCCAGCAGCGGCATCGGTCTCGCCGGAAGTTCCATCACCGCCGTCAGCCAGCCTGACCAAGCCCCAGAACACTGTGGCAGCGCCTGCCCCCACCGCCATAGACTCCGAGGTTCCGGCGGAGTCCACCATCAAGGAACTGCCCCTCATGGAAACCGGCGAGGATGTGGTGCAAGCCGTCGCGCTGCTCGATCAGTATTGGAAGACCGAGGTATGGAAGGACAAGGTGCCGCTCGTGGCACACTCCAGTCGCGTCGCTGGACTGATGAAGGACTTTTACGAAAAGCAAAAGAGCTCAGACCCCATGCCGGGCGGCCTCATCAACAAGGCTCGCTATCAGATCGATGGCGTTGAGATTCTCTACTTCAGCTACAGCAGCAGCCGGCCGAACGGCACGCTGGAGGTCGCCATGCTGCGCGGGCCTGACGGCAAATTCCTCATCGACTGGGAAAGTCTCACCGGTTACGGCGAGATGTCCTTCCCGGACTTCCGCGAGCAACGTCACTCCAAACCCGTCACGTTGCGCGCCTATGTGAGGATGTTTGAATACTTCAATTTCGAATTCTCTGACGCCGCCAAGTACCTCTGCGTCAAACTGACCTCCGAAAACGGGGAAAGCTCCATCTACGCCTACTGCGAACGGAGTACAAAACTCGGGCGCTGGCTTGAGCAGGATCTTGCCGGGACCGGTCCCACCGGTTTCAAAGGCTACACGCTCCAGGTGTCGTTCCCGCCGGACGCTCAGTCCAATCAGTGCGTTCGTCTGCACAAAGTGCTGAATCCCCGCTGGCTCTCCCTGCGGTAAGAATGCCCTACATCGCCAGGATGGCTGGAGAAATCACTCCCCGTCGCGGCCGATCGCTTCCACAGGGCAACCCGTCAGGGCTTCCTCGCAGAGCTTGGTCTCTTCATCGGTTTCCGGCTGCTTGTAAACGTAGGAATGCCCGCCGTCGTCGTCACGCTTGAAGTTCGCCGGAGCGGTTTCGCGGCAAAGGTCACAGTCGATGCACTGGTCATCGACATAATAGGCACCGGAGGCGTTGTGGGCGTACTTGTTTGCTGCGTCAGCCATGAGAGTCAGGGGGTTAGGGGCGCGGATAGTAGTGCCCCGCCCCCTCCTTTCAAACGCTTTTTTACCCCCTGCCCGCCCATGCCGAGAAGCCCCGCCTCCGGCCAATTGACAGCCTCTTTACAATAAAAGCTCGCCTCAGCCGTGATGCTCGCCGCATCATTCCTCAAGCCATCAGCCACCAGCCATGAAAACGCTCGCCCTCGCCCTCCTCCTGCCGCTCGCGGCTCTCGCCGAAAACGAAATCGGCTTCATTGAGCGCTTCGCTCTCGCGGCGGATCGGGAAAAGGCGCTCGGGGAGCTCGTGCCGGGCTCGGAGGAGTATTATTTCTTCCACGCGCTGCATTATCAAAACGTCCGCGACACGGCAAAACTGAACAACCTGCTCAACGAGTGGCGGCAGCGCACGCCGGACGAAAACGAGGCCCGCCGCGTCATTTTGAATCGCGAGGCCATCCTCGGCTACGAGAAGGACCCGCAGGGCACGCTGAAATACCTCATCGAGCGCCTCGGCATCCGCCACGACCACCAGCGCCAGGTGCCGGATGCAAAGCCGGACCTGCCAACGAGCCTCGATCCGGCGAAAATCAGCCGCGAGGTCTTCCTGCGCGATGCTTTGAACAACGACCGCGGCCTGCAAAGCCTCTCGCAGGACGCGCTCGCCTCGCTCATCCGCGATCAAGTGCCGCTCACGCCGGATCAACGCCGCGCCGTGCTGCAAAAACTCCAGCGGCCCGATGTGCCAAATCTCGTCGCCGCCATCGTGGCGGACCTCCAGTCAGATCGTGGCCGCACGTTCGGCGATCAGCCGATTCATCGGGCCCTCCTGCCGGATCAGCTCGATGAGCTCGCCCGGCTCATCCCCGCCACGGCGACGAATGACGCCTTCGTTTTCACCAAGATGCGCAAACTCGCCCCTTCGGCGGATGTGAACATCGAATACGACGACGCGGAGCGCGAAGCCTGGCTCGAGCGCGTGTGGTCCTACGCGAAGACACTTCCGACCGCCTTCAACACCCTCAAGGCGAACATTCTCTTCCGCAGGCTCGATCACGAGATGAAAAAGCACGCGCAGGACCTCACCTTCGCGCTGACAAATCGCCCGCTCTTCATCGAGTACCTGAAACTCCCGCGCCACACCGCCTACATCAATCCCAAGTGGCTCGATCCCCTGCTGCAAAACCAGCCGCCCTGCGACCTCAACGCCGATCTCGCCGAGCCGCTGCTGCAAAGCCGCCCCATCGGCGATGACGAGGCCTTTGTGCGCTCCATCTTCCTCCGCCTCTTCCGTGCGGATGCCGACTCGCGCGACTCAGCCGTGCCGAAATTCGACGATCACGCGGAGTTTACCCAATACGTCCGCGCCTCCTGGCTGAAACCCGTCTTTGCGGAAGCACTCATCACCCACGGCTGGGAAAAACAGGCGGATGTCTCCTCGCTCATCTCGCCCACGGAGTTTCAGGCGCTCAAAGACCGCGTGGACATCGAATTCCCCGCCACGAACGCGCCGCAGTTCCTGCCTGGCGATGACATTGCGTTCGATGTGGTCGTCAAGAACACGCCGAAGCTCATCGTGAAGATTTTCGAGCTCAACACGCTCAATTTCTTCCAGACGCAGCAGCGCCAGCTCAACACCGACCTCAATCTCGACGGCCTCGTCGCCAACAGCGAGCAGACGCACAGCTTCGAAGGAGGCCCGTTCAAGCGCACACGGCAAAAATTCGCCTTCCCCGACCTCAAAGGCAAACGCGGGGCCTGGATCATCGAATTCATCGGCGGCGGCCGCAGCAGCCGTGCGCTCATCCGCACCGGCCAGTGGCATGTTTTGCAGCAAACCGGCCCCGCGGGCGATTTGGTGCTCGTGCTCGATGAAAAGAACCAGCCCGTCAAAGACGCCGTCGCATGGTTTGAAGGCCGCAAACTCACCGTCGATGAAAAACTCGGCCGTATTGCCATTCCGTTCACGAATCAGCCCGGCACGAAGAACCTCATCATCGGCGATGCCGCCGGCACTTTCGCCACGCTCACGCAGTTCAATCACCACGCCGAGGAATACCGCCTCGATGCGCAATTCCACATCGAGCGCGAGCAACTCCTCGCCCGTCGCGAGGCCACGCTGGCCGTGCGCACCGCCTTGATGCTTGGCGAGACCCATCTCGCCCCCGAACTCCTCACCGAGCCAAAGCTGACCATCACCAGCACCACCCACGACGGCATTTCGACGACGCGCGAAGTCAAAGACCTCAAACTCAGCGCTGGCAGTGTCCTCACGCACACGCTCATCGTGCCCGAACGCCTCGCCAGCCTTCAAGTGACCTTCAGCGGCAAAGTCGAGGTGCTCAGCAGAGGCGGTGAAAAGCGTGATGTGAGTGCGAATCACACCTGGACGCTCAACGGCATCGACAAAACCGAAGCCACCAACGACGGCCACCTCAGCACCTTCGACGGCAGCCGAGTGTTTGAGCTTCTCGGCAAAAACGGCGAACCCGTCGCCGACCAACAGGTCATTTTCACCTTCAAGCATCGCGACTTCACCCGCGTGCAGACCCACGCCCTCAAAACCGACGACAAAGGCCGTGTCGCCCTCGGCAAACTCGACGGCATCGAGCAACTCACCGCCAAAGCTCCAAACGGCCGCCAAAGCACCTGGCCTCTCGAAGAGGCCGACAACACGCTTTCCACGATCATCCAAGCCATCGAAGGCGAACCCATCCGCATCGCGAAAAGTAGTCCAGGGCTTCAGCCCGTCTCGCTCCTCTCACAGGCAGCGGGAACGTATGTCCAAGACCACTCCGCAGCGATCCACGCCGAACCTGGTTTCGTCAGCCTCCGCGACCTAAAGGTCGGGGATTACATTCTTGGCCTCGGCGACCAAACCGTCACCATCAAAGTCACCGCAGGCACCCAAATCGGCGGTTGGGCCCTCGGGAAGCACCGCCAGCTCGAACTCAAAGGCAACTCGCCGCTGCACATCACCGAAACCACCACCGACAAAGACTTCATCACCATCAAACTCGCCCACAGCAGCCATTTCGCCCGCGTGCATGTCGCTGCATCGCGATTCGATCCTGGCAGCGGCCTTTTCGGCGGTCTCGGCGGCTTCGCACGCTTCGGCGCGGCCTCCGGCACGCCTGCACGAAATCCGAACCTCTCCTCCGCCGGCCGCGAGATCGGCGATGAATACCGCTACATCCTCGAACGCCGTTACGCGAAGCTCTTCCCCGGCAACATGCTCACCCGCCCCGGCCTGCTGCTCAATCCATGGGAGATTCGCAGCACCGATCTCGATGCGCTCGCCAATCAAGCCGGTGAAGGGGCGTCCATGACTCGCGGCGGAGCCGCTGGAGCCCTCGAAGCTCCCAAGGCCATGCCCGCGAAGAAGATGAAGACCCAAGCAGGCCCGCAAGGCGGCACGAACCTCGACTTCCTCGCCAGCGCCGCGCCGGTCATCTACAACCTCGTTCCCGACAAAGACGGCGTCGTGCGCATCGAGCGCAAAGCCCTCGGCGACCGCCAGCATGTGCAAATCTACGCCGAAGACCTTCACAACGCCTCCTGGCGCACGCTCACGCTGCCGGAGGTGCCGACAAAACTCGCCGACCAGCGCCTCGCGCGAAATCTCGATCCCGCGAAGCCCTTCACGCAGAAAAAAGAGATCACTGTGCTCGATACTGGCAAAGCATTGATCCTCGCCGACATCCTCACCAGCGAGCTGGAGACCTACGACACGCTCGGTGGCGTCCACAGCCTCTTCACCACGCTCAGCGGCAATGGCCCCCTCGCCGAGTTCGCCTTCGTGCTGAACTGGCCGAAGCTCAAAGACAACGAAAAGCTCGCCAAATACGGCGAATACGCCTGCCACGAGCTCAACCTCTTCCTCCAGCACAAGGACAAGCCCTTCTTCGAGAAAATCGTGCAGCCCTACCTCGCCCACAAGAAGGACAAGACCTTCATGGACGAGTTTCTGCTCGGCCTCGATCTCTCGAAACACCTCGAACCCTGGGCCTACGCCCGCCTGAACATCGTCGAGCGCATCCTGCTGGCTCAACGCCTCCAAAACGAAGCGCCGAATGCCGCGCGTCACGTTCGCGAGTTGTGGGAAATGATTCCTCCAAATCCTGAGTTGGCCGATTGGTTGTTTGAAATGGCGCTAAACGGGCATGCGATGGAAAGTGGTCTTGAATCGTCATTTGGAGCAGCGGCCCCGGCTGCTCCAGCAGAACCGTTTGGAGCACCCGCACCACCACCTCCGATGTCACCAGTGCCAGCACCGGCTGCTGCTCCTGCAGACAGTTTTGCCGCCGGCGATTATTCTAAAGGCATGGGCATTGGTGGTGCCAGTGGCACGACAGCACTGCGTCGTTCCGCGACCGTGGAAGAACTGCGCAGGCTCCCGGAGTTAAAGGATGCCGATGGTGACCGCATGGCTGGCCGCAAAGAACTCGAAGCCCTCGGAGCGGAGCGGCAACTGGCGCTCACGAAATCGGGTGCTGGCACATTGACCTTGAACGGCGCGAACACCTACACCGGTGCGACGACCATCAACGGCGGCGTGCTTTACTTTGGCACCGAAGTCGCGGCCAGGGCGCGGCAGCAGGTACGCGCGCTTTATCGCGCCCTCGGCCCGACAAAGGAATGGGCGGAGAACAATTACTACAAGCTGCGCATCACCGAGCAGAACGCCGACCTCATCACCGTGAACGCATTCTGGCGTGATTACGCCGCGTGGGTGGCCGCGGGATCGAAGGGCGGCTTCGTTTCGGCGAATGTGGCGGAGGCGCATCGAAGCTTCACAGAGATGATGCTGGCGCTGGCGCTGCTCGATTTGCCGTTTGAGGCACCGAAGCATACGACGAAGGCGGAGAACGGCCAGTTCACCTTCACGGCGGGCGGGCCGTGCATTCTTTTCCACAAGGAGATCAAGCCCGTGGACGGCGACAAGTCGGCGCAGGGCCAGCTCCTCGTCTCGCAGAGCTTCTTCCGGCAGGGCGACCGCTACCGGATGGAGGGGAATGAGAAGTTCGAGAAGTATGTGACGGATGAATTCCTCACCGGCATGACCTACGGCGCGAATGTGGTCGTCACGAACCCGACGAGCAGTCGCGTGAAGGCCGCCGTGCTGCTGCAAATCCCGCAGGGGGCGCTGTCCGTGCTCGGCAGCAAGGCCACCGACTCCAAACAGGTGCGCTTGGAGCCCTACACGACGCAGACGTTTGAGTATCACTTCTACTTCCCCGCCGTCTCCGCGAAGGCCGGCGTGAAGTTCGCGCATTTCCCCGTGAACGTCGGCGGCGCGGCGGCGAAGCCGATGGAATTCAACGTCGTGGCCAAACTCACGCAGGTGGACAAGGCGTCGTGGGATTACGTCTCGCAAAACAGCACCGAGGCCGAAGTTTTCGCCTTCCTGGAGCAGAACAACCTCGAAGCGCTCGACTTTGAACGCGTCGCCTGGCGCTGCAAGCAGGGTGATTTCTACAAGAAGCTGATCGCTTTCATGAATCAGCATCATGCGGGCAACGACGCGGTCTTCAGCTACGCCTTCCTGCACAACGACGCCGCGATGCTCGGCCAGCTTTTGAAGGACGATGGCGGCTACGGCCCTTATTTCGCCAGCAAGCTGCTGAGCATCGAGCCCATCGAGCTACGCAGCTACGAGCACCTCGAATACAGCCCGCTCGTCAATCAACGCGCCCATCGACTCGGCAGCGAGTGGCGCATCGCGAATCCGGCGGTGCTGCAGCAATACACGCAGCTCCTGACCGCGCTGGCGCACAAGCCGCAGCTCGATGCCATGGACAGCATGAGCGTGGTTTATTACCTCTTCCTTCAAGACCGCGTCGAGGAGGCGCTGGCACGCTTCAAGGCCATCGACGCCGCGAAACTGCCGACGCGGCTGCAGCATGACTACTTCCTGTGCTACGCGGCCTTTTATGAGGGAGATGTGGCGGCGGCACGCGGTGTGGCCTCGAAGCAGCTCGCAGGCTCCGGACTGCCTCCGCGCTGGAAAACGCTCTTTTCGGATGTTTTGACCCAAACCGACGAAATCGAAGGCAAAGCCACGAAACCCGAAAAACCCGCCCAACCTGACCGCGAGGCCCAGCAGAGCGATTTGGCGGCCACGGAGCCCGGTTTTGACTTCAAGGTCGAAAAACAGACGATCTCGCTCAATTGGAAAAACCTCTCCGAAGTCACGCTGAACTACTACCTCATGGATCCGGAGTTCAGTTTCAGCAGCAATCCCTTCGTCAGCCAGGACGCCGGCCGGTTCAGCATCATCAAGCCGAACAAAACCGCCACGCAAGCCCTTCCCAAAGACGCCACGAAGCTCGACGTGCCGCTGCCGGGCGAGTTCGCGAAGGCGAACGTGCTCGTCGAGGTCATCGGAGCCGGAAAACGCCAGACGCAGGCCTACCACGCGAATACGCTCAAGCTGGCGCTGACGGAAAATTACGGGCGTTTGGAGACTCGCGACGTTTCGACCGACAAACCGCTGCCAAAGGCCTACGTGAAGGTCTATGCGAAGCTGAACAACGGCACCGTCCGCTTCTTCAAGGACGGCTACACCGACCTCCGCGGCCGCTTTGACTACGCCAGCCTGAATGCACCGGAAAACGCCGCTGCTCCGCCAAGTGCTGACATGCCCGCCAACGGCCTCGATTACCCGATGCTGAAGCCTGCTGAGCTGAACAACGTCTCCAAGCTCGCCATCCTCGTCCTCAGCGACACCCACGGTGCCACCGTGAAGGAAGTCGATCCGCCGGGGCGGTAGTGGTCAACTTTTTCCAAAAGTTGAGCCCGGCTCGATTTTCGGAGAAAATCGGCCACTATGACGACTGCCATGAAATCCATCCTCGCTGCCCTGCTGGCATTCACTGCCGTCTCCTTTGCTCGTGACAAGACGCTCGACATCTACTGGATCGACTCCGAAGGCGGTGGTTCGACGCTGATCGTCACGCCTGAAGGTGAGTCCGTGCTGGTGGACACAGGCAATCCGGGCGGACGCGATCCTCAGCGCATCCAGAAGGTTGCCACGGAGATCGCGGGGCTGAAGCGCATTGATCATGTCGTCATCACACACTTCCACGGCGATCACTTCGGCGGTCTGGCCGAACTGGCAGCGTTGATGCCCGTGGGAGCGCTCTACGACAAAGGCATCACGGAAGACAGCCCCGATGGACGGGGCAAGGACATGCGCTGGACTTTGATGAGCCGCCCGTATCGCGATGCGAAAGTGGAAAAGCGCATCACCCTGGCCGCAGGGGATGTGATTCCGCTCAAACAGAGTGAGGGCGGCCCCAAACTGAAGCTGCGCTGCCTTGCCGCGAATCAGAAGTTCATCCCGCCGTATCCCGATCAAGCGCAGAACCCGCTCACCGGTTCCGTGCCACAGAAAGCGCCTGATCCCACTGACAATGCGAACAGCGTCGTGCTGCTGCTGGAGTTCGGCGGCTTCCGCTTCTTTGACGGCGGCGATCTAAGCTGGAACGTGGAGGAGAAACTCGTGACGCCCTTCAACCTCGTCGGCACCGTGGATCTCTATCAAGTGAACCACCACGGCCTCGATGTCAGCAGCAACCCCGTTCTTGTCCGCAGCCTTCAGCCAACGGTTTCCGTGATGAACAACGGCCCCAAAAAAGGCACGAGCAAGAGCGCCATGGACGCGCTGAAATCCACGCCGACGATTCAGGCCATGTATCAGGTACATGAGAACATCCGCGACGATCACGAGAACACCGCCGACAAAGCCTTGATCGCCAATCACGGCGATCTGGCGGATGGCTGCGCGGCGCATCACATTCACTGCACGGTCAGCGTGGACGCGAAGAGCTACACAGTGAACGTGCCGTCGCAGAAGCACTCGCGGACGTTTGAGACGCGTGAAAAGAATGCAGCGGGTGTTCGCTGAGCCGAACTGACGTAGATCGGGTGTGGCGAAGCCCGCCCGATTTCTGGCCTCGCGGTGCCCCCGGAGACGAGCGGGCTGTCGCCACACTCGTCCTACGTCCAGATTGCCAATCGAATCTACTTCCGCTGACGTATCACCGGTGCGAGCCACTTCGCCGTCTCGTCGCCGATGACGTTGTAGCCGGCGAGATTGGGATGGCGGTCACTCGTCCAGCCAGGGATGTGGCCGAAGATGCCGTCGAGCCGGTTGTCGAGCACGACAACCTTCGGGTCGTTCGCTTCAGGCACGAGGTAAGGCGTGGCAAAGGGACGCAGCTCCTCGGGAATCTTCGAGAGCGGAAAGCGGCGGTAGTTGAGCCCGTCCGGGTTCTTCTTCAGCTCCGCAAGATAGCGTGGAGCGATGTCAAACAGCGTGAGCTTCTCGTTCGCGGCGATCTCTTTGATCAACGCGTTGATGTCCTCGTGCAGATTGTTCAGCGCGTAGGGGATGGCCGTCATCGGGATGAGCATGGCCTTTGGATGATCTTTGCGCAGACGCTCCAGCAGCTCGTGAAAATCCTTCGGAAACTGGGTTTTGAAATCCTTCACCTTCGACGCGTCGTTGAGGCCGTAGCGGATGAAGATGTAGTCGGCCTGCGGCTTGGTCTTCACCGCCTTGTCGTAACGCGTGTCGAGCAGACGGCGGATGAACTCGCCGCTCACCCCCTCGTTGTAAACGTCGCACGGCGGCAGATCGCCCCGGCGTGCGAGCTGGATGCGCACGGTGTCTTCAAGCTGCGGCTCAGAGGGGGCCATCTTCTTGGGAATGCCGGCCTCGGTGGTGCTGTCCCCAAGCAGGATGATCTGCAGACGCCTTTTGCCTGCGGTGGCATCGCTGAACGCGAAGGGGTGACCGCCGATGAGCTGGTCGGACGTGATGGTGGGGCAGATGAGGCGCTCCACATGTTCGACGAAACGTGCGGTGCCCTGGACATGGCTCACGAAGGGCCAGCGGGCGGGATTGTACATCGTGTCGGTCATGTCACGCATGAGCACGACGTGCTTGCCGTTCTTCGCCATCTGCCGCAGGCCGAAGGGGCGACCGCTAACGCACATGTTGGTGTGGACGCCCATGAGGATGACGTTGTCGATGTTCCGCGACTCCAGCAGGTTCCAAATCTCCACGCCGCTGTCGCTGATGGCGTCCTTCTCCTGGTCGATGCGCAGCACGTCGATCTGCTTCGTCCACGGTGCGCGGGGATTGAGGCCCTTCGCGACCAGTTCGGCGGCCCATTTCGCGTGTTCGGCGGGATCGTCGTCTTCACCGCCATCGGTTTGATCGAGCGGATAGACGTTCAGCTCCTCGCTGGGGATCTGCTTGCACCATTCACCGATCTTGTCCGGCAGACGAGCCGCGGTCGGCGCTGACTTGGCACGCTCGCGTGCCGGAGTGCCCTCGTAGGGCTTCATGCACGAACTGGGCGCATGAATGATGAGCACGCCTGCCTTGCGGGCCTTTTCCAGCACTTCATTGAAGCGCGGTGCCATCTCACCCTCTCGGATCACGGCGTTTTTGCAGTGATGCAGGTCCCACATGTCGCAGACGATGATGGCTGTTCGGGAGGGGATCCATTGCTCCTTGACGAGCGATGCCCGATTCGTGGAACTGCGGGACTGGAGCGTGAGCGAAAGCGGTGTTTCCGCGAGGAGGCTCGAAACCGCAAAGGTGAGAAACAGAACGAGTGATTTCATGGTTGTTGGGAGAGTTTTTGGTGAAGTTCGTGCACCTTTTTCGCGATGCGGTCCTCGACATCCTCGGCCCAGCCAGCGGCGGCTTCGTAGCCGCCTTCTTTGAGGACGCGGAGACTGGGAACGTAGCCGGTGTAGTCGTTGGAGTAGCCGGCCACCCACACGCCGGCCTCGCCTGCAAACTCGCGTTTGAAGCGCAGCGAGTAGTCCACCACCACCTCGCTGCCGAGCGTGATGAAGGTCAGATCGTTGCCGATTTTGATGACCTGAACGGGGTAGTCGTGATCCTCGCGTTTGTTCTGGGCGTAGCTGAGCTTGATCTCCTCATAGGCGGCGCGAATCGGACCTGCCACAGGTCGAGGATTGACGGTGAGCGCCATCTCGACGGCGTTCGAAAGCGAGCGGCCATGCTGCATTGAGAGTTCGAGGTCGGTGACGCCTGGAACGACATCGCTGCGTCGCGGGTACGGATTTTGATCGCCGCCGCAGCCCATCAAAAACAAGGCGGTGAAGCCCGGGCGATGCTCCTGGAGGTACTCCTGCGCGAAGCCGGCGTAATCGCCGCACCAGTTGTAGAAGCCGAGGGAGGTGTTGTGGCAGGCGTAACCAAAGAGCGCGGCCCTCAAGGTGCCGTCCGGTGCCTCGACACGCAGCGCGGGCACCTCGTGATCCACGACGCCGTTCGGATTGGGTGCCTTGTTCGCGTTTGGATGATCGGGCGGCAGCGTGTAGTCACGACGACGATTCATGGCGAAGCCGCAGCGGGCCTTGTTCCAGGTGAAGCGCGCTGGTTGCATGTCCGTCAAAGCCTGGCCGATGAGAGCGATGAGATCGCTTTGCAGCTTTTGCGTGTAGTCCCACGCATCGCGGGCACGCTGGTCGTCTTTTTCCGTGAGCGGCGTGGTGCGCAAGGACGGCCCGCTGTGCGTGTGCGAGGCGTTCATGACGAGGTTGGCCGGCGGGAGCTTGAACTGCTTCTCCGCCTCCGCAGCTACAACGTGTCGCATGAGCTGCGGCACGCCGATGAGATCGAGTGTAACGAAGACGAGCCTGTTCCCCTGCTCGTCCTGCAAGGCCAGCGCCTTGGCAAAAAGCTCCTGCACCTTGCCTTCGGCCGGCTTTTTTCGCGCGGCATAGCCAGCCATCCACAGCATCTTTTGCGGGGTGACTTTAAGCGTGGCCGTTCCAGCCTTCCAATTCGCCGGAACATGCGGCGCGACCGACTTCGGCGGCTGCGGTGGTGATTCCGGCGTGGCGCCGGGCGGAGCTGCGATGGCCAACGAGGCCGTGAGGACGATGAGGGCGACGAAACGTGCGGTCATGCGCAAACTACGGTCCGGAGCGCGTTGTTTGTGCAGTTCACCGCCATGTCACGCATCACCGCCATCGAAACCGCCATTCCGTCCGGCATCATGCCGAATCTGCTGCTCGTCCGCATCCACACGGAGGATGGCTTCATCGGCTGCGGTGAGACGTATTACACGCCGCATGCCATCGCGTCGCTCATTCACGACTGGATGGCGGAGCGACTGCTTGGAGCCGATGCGCTGGCGATCGAATCGCACTGGCGTTTCATTTACGAGCGCTGCACGCCGTTTGGGCATCCAGGCGCGGAAATGCGGGCGCTGTCGGCCATCGATCTCGCGTTGTGGGACATTCTCGGACAGGCGTGCAAGCAGCCGGTGTATCGTCTGCTCGGCGGACCGGTGCGGGAGGCCATTCCGGTGTATAACACCAGTGGAGGACCGAGTTACGGAGCGTTGAATGGCGCCACGGGAATGCCACGGCATCCGGGCTGGCCGGGCTACGGCGACATCGGGCAAAAAGGTCCGCTGCAGGACAACTGGTCATCGCATTTCGCCGCGGGTGACCTTGCCGAGGAATTGCTGGCTGAGGGCATCACGGCAATGAAGCTGTGGCCGTTTGACCGTGCAGCACATCGCAACGGTGGTGTGCATATTTCGTGGACCGATGTGGAAGAGGCGATGAAACCGCTGCGCGAGATTCGCGAGCGTGTGGGCATGAAAATGGACATCGCGATCGAAGGGCATGCGTTTTTCCAACTTCCCGCCGCAGAGCGCATCGCGGAGGCACTGCGCGAGATCAAACCGCTGTGGCTGGAGGATGTGTTGCGCGTCGATAACGTGGCAACGCTGGCTGATTTCCGCCGCAGAAGCGGTCTGCCCATCGCCGCGAGCGAAATGCTGCTCGGACGGAAGGAATATCTCGCCGTGTTGCAGGCGCAGGCCTGTGATTACTGCATGGTCGATCCGACATGGAACGGCGGCATCAGCGAAACGCGGCGCGTGATCGACATGGCGCAGACTTTCAACGTGCCCGCGACGATTCACGACTGCACCGGACCGCTCACGCTCTTCAGCGGGCTGCATCTGGCAGCTTCATCGGCCAACGTGGTGTTCCAGGAGACCGTGCGGGCGCATATTCGCTCATTCTACGACAAACTCGTCGATACGCTGCCGGTGATCACGAATGGCAAGGCGCAGTTGCCAACGGGAACGGGGCTGGGGACGAAGTTGAAGGACGAGCTGTTCCGCGAAGGGGTGAATGGGTGGCGGAGGAGTGTGGTTGAGTAGGAATAGGTTTAGTCCAGATCCAATCATGGGGATTTGCCAATCATCCAAAGGTCATCCAATTTGATCTATGGATGATCTATTTTTCCAAGCAGATGCTCAATCGACCGTGAGCCGTCAGGCACGCAGTCGCATCTTGAATCCCGACTTGGTCACCAAGCGCCTCTCCACCGAATGGGCTTTTGTGATGCCGTCTGCATTCAGGGCGGCATTGGACATTCAGCTCTCCGCTGTGGTGGAAGATGGCAAGTCAACGCAAGCTTGGACACAAGGGCAGAACTATGACTTCAGCGCAGGCGATACTATATACGATACTGCTCTCGCATATGAGGGTGAGTGGGCTGAATCGTTGCCTCATATTCGCACATGCCTTGAAGTTTTGTCGGCTCGAAAGGCGGCTCCAGCAGCTTTCACACCTGGTGAGGTGACGTTTCAAGTTCTGCACCCCAGCAATGGCAGACTCATCGCAAGCGGCACCTACAAGGGAACGCAAGCCGAGTTTGTTGCTTTGCTTCGCACAGGAAAGTGGGAGGACAAGAATCACATCGACCTGTAGCCATGGCTCGCCTCTACTACTTGAATCGAACTGACCGGCGCACGCCACAATATCAGGCTCCAATGCAAGCATGGGAGAACGCGGACGCCGTGATAGCGCAGATCAAGTCTTTCATCGCAGGAGTGTTGGCAGACAACCAAATCAACGAGGCTGAAGCAAATGCCCTGCACAGGCTCTTGATAGAGCGCTCGGAGGCGATTAAGCAAATTGGCTTCCCGCTGACGGATCTCGCACGCCGAGTCGAGTCCTTCGCGGCAGACGGAGTGTGGACATCCGAAGAACTGACCGAACTCAAAGACGAACTGGATGCGTTCACGATCCAACCGCTAGATCAGCAACCTCTACGTTCCAGCTTATCAATCTTCACCGAACCAGCACCATTGATCACCTACCCGGGGAATGAGTTCGTGATTACCGGTAACTTTGCCTTCGGGACACGCAACCAAGTCCTAAAGGCGATCGAAGAACGCGGCGGCATTCCTCACGAACGACCTCGCCAAAGTACCCGGTATGTCATCGTAGGTTCTTTTGTTTCAGAAGGATGGGCCCACGGGAACTACGGGCGCAAAGTTGAAGCCGCGATGGACTTGAGAGCGAGCGGATATGACGTTTCGATTGTCAGTGAAGAGTGCTGGCGCTCCTCTCTTCGTTAAAGCTTTGCCTTCATCCACGAATAGAAACTCGCGCCGATCTGGGCGTAGCCGGTGGGGTTGGGATGGACGCCGTTGTTGTTGGGGTAGCCATCGACGGGGTCGAGATTGAGTTCCGTGGGGACGAGGTGGATGCCATCTTGCTCGCGATTGGAGAGGCGCTTGAGCATGAGCTGGACGATGCGGTGCTGGATGCGCTTCCAGCCCCAGCGCGGATACTTGTCCTTGTAGTTCGCGGTGAATGCTTCCTGACGTGAATTGGGCGGCGTGGTCAAACCGACGGCGAGAATGGCGGTCGGCGCGGCCTTGTGAAACTCGGCGAGCAGCTTGTCGGCATTGTCGAGCACCTCGTTGATTTTGGCGTCGGGGTTCTGTGGATCGGCACCGAAGCAGTCATTGATGCCGAGCAGGAAGGTGACGACGTCGGGGGGCTGGTTATCGCAGTGACCTTTGAAGTAGCGGTTCAGATCGAAAGTGCCGGTTTTGCCATCAGCCGATGGAAAGATGAAGGGACTGGTGGCTTTGCGGGCGAGCGGTCCTGCGGTCACGCCGGGCGTTTCAGGCGTGAACTTGGTGAGAAAAGTGGCCCAGGCCCAGCCGCCGTAGCCTTCGTGCGCGACGCCGGGCTTTGCAGACGCAGGCTTGTGGGTGCCGAGCATCGTCCACTTTGGATTGCTGGGGCGCGAGAGCAGATTGGCGATCTCGTTCGGATAGACGGTCGCGTGCGTGAGGCTGTCGCCCACGATGAGGAGGCGCAGCGTTTTGCCTTCGCCCGCGATGCGTGGCGAGACGTGCAAGGTGATCTTGCCCTGCTCCAGCACTTTGCCGCTCGCGTCTTTGATCGTGATGGCGATGGGATGATCGCCGACATCGCGGTCCGCCGGTTTCACGGTCCAGCGCCGCGTCTCGTTCGAGCCGATGTCGCAGGTGAACTCAAAGCGGTAGTTCTGCGGCGTCTCGGTGAGGACGATGTTGTCGTGGTAGATGCTCATTTCCACGTCTGGCGTCGCATAAATGACCGGAGGCAGGGTGATCAGGAGGTCACCGGCAAATGAGAATGACGCGGCGAGGCAGAAAAGGAGGCTGTGGGATTTCATGGAGCGCTGGCTGGAGCGGAATGCTGCGGACTCGGAGGTCCGCGCTCCACTACGGGCTGCCAGCGGTGAATCGTTCCATGAAGCGCCGGATCGCGGCGATCGAAAGCTGGCCGCCGGGTGTGCTGGGGAAGTAATCGGTGCCGTGCGTGCCCCAAGGGAACTCGATGAAACGATGATCCTCGCAATGAGCGAGGCGCTGGTTGAAGAGGCGGCTGTGGCCGATGCCGACGAGCGAGTCGAGCGTGCCATGGATGAGCAGCGTGGGCAGGCTGTGTGTGTCGAGAAACTCGGTGGCGGAGGCGGTGCGATAGGCGTCGGGCACCTCATGCGGATCACCGCCCATGTATTGGCGCACGAGCGTGAGCGACTTCAGCAGATCGTCCGGCAGCGACCACTCCCGGGCGATGTACATGTTCGGTGTGCCGTAAACGATGATGCAGCCGCGAACGTCGAGCTCCGGCAGGCTGAAGGCACACGCAGCGGCGATTTGCGCGCCTGCAGAACGCCCCATGAGCACCAGGCGGCCCGTGTCGATGCCAAACTCAGCCGCGTGATCGCGAATCCACGTGAAAGCACGTTTTGTATCCTCGGCTTGAGCGGGCCACTTGTGTTTCGGGGCGAGACGATATCCGAAGGAGCACAAAACATAGCCGTGCGAGGCGAGTTCGGTGTTCGCCCCGTCGAATTCACCCGGGTCGCCACTGTCCCAGCCGCCCGTGTGGGCGATGACGAGGCATGGAAGTGGCTTGTCGGCACCAGCAGGGCGATGAATGACGATGTCGAGCGATTCGTCGCCGTTTTGCCAGAAAGTGCGGCGTTCGCGCTGCACAGCGGGTTGATTGAAACGAAGCGGAAACCAGAGGCGCAGCCAGGAAAACGGCAGTTTCTCGGCTTTGGCGATGCGGGAGGCCTGGATGGCCGGCATCAGGAAAATGCAGCCTAGCATGACAAACGCCAGTGCAAGCCAATGCGAATGCTGGGATGCCGGATAGGCCAACACAAGCGAGAACAGCGCGAGCCAATGGCCAAACTCCTGCGTGATGAGCTGCGCCTGCCATTGCAGACGAGTCGGCGTCAGGAACCACGCGTTGAGAGCGAGGAGGCTGAGAACGAGAAAAAGCGATGTGAACAGGACCACAGAGTATCCGGAGGCGGGCAGGAGTGCCCGCTTCACTTTTAATCAACCAGCGATCGCAAACACCTCGCGGGCGTCGGCGATGCTGCCGGTGAGGGCGGCGGCGGCGACCATGACGGGACTCATGAGGACGGTGCGGCCGGTGGGGCTGCCTTGGCGGCCTTTGAAGTTGCGGTTCGAGGACGAAGCGCAGAGCTGGTCGCCGATGAGTTTGTCGGGATTCATGGCGAGGCACATGGAGCAGCCTGCGCCGCGCCATTCGAAGCCGGCTTCGCTAAAGACTTTATCGAGACCTTCCTGACGGGCGAGGACATCGACGATCTGGGAGCCGGGAACGGCGATGGCTTTGACGCCAGCGGCGACTTTGTGACCCTTGATGAACTTCGCCACTTCGCGGAAGTCGCTGAGGCGGCCATTGGTGCAGGAGCCGATGAAGGCGACGTCGATCTTCGTGCCTTTGATCGGCTGGCCGGCAGGCAGCTTCATGTAGGCGAGCGCATCCTGGATGGAAACACGCTGAGCGTCGCTGGCAGCGCTGTCGGGTGTCGGCACGTTTTCCGTGACGGAGATGCCCTGGTCCGGGCTGGTGCCCCAGGTGACGGTCGGTGGCACGTCCTCGGCCTTGATGTTCACCACATCGTCATAAACGGAGTCCTTGTCGGAGGCGACAGCGCGCCATTTGGCGACGGTGGCCTCCCATTCTGCGCCTTTCGGCGAATACGGGCGACCTTTGAGGTATTCGAAGGTCTTTTCGTCCGGATTGACGTAGCCGCAGCGGGCTCCGCCTTCGATCGACATATTGCAGACGGTCATGCGCTCTTCCATCGACATGGCGTCGAAGAGGCTGCCGCCGTATTCGTAAGCGTAGCCGATGCCGCCGTTCGCGCCGAGCAGGCGGATGATGTGGAGGATGACGTCCTTCGCGTAAACGCCCGGGCGAAGCTGGCCGTCCACGTTGATGCGGCGGACCTTCATCTTGCTGAGGGCCATGGTCTGCGTGGCAAGGATGTCGCGCACCTGCGTGGTGCCGATGCCAAAGGCGATCGCGCCGAAGGCACCGTGCGTGGCGGTGTGGCTATCGCCGCAAGCGATCGTGGTGCCGGGCTGGGTGATACCCTGTTCCGGTCCGACGACGTGGACGATGCCTTGCTTGCCGCTGCTCAAATCGAAGTACGTGATGCCGAACTCGACGGCGTTCTTGCGCAACTCTTTGATCATCTCCGCCGCAAGCGGGTCAGCGAAAGGCTCGGTCTGGACGTCGGTTGGCACGATGTGATCAACGGTGGCAAAGGTGCGGTGCGGGTAGGCGACTTTCAGGTTCAAATCACGCAGCATGCCAAAGGCCTGCGGGCTGGTCACTTCATGGACGAGGTGCGTGTCGATGAGAAGCTGCGTCTGGCCGTTGGCGAGCGTGCCGGTGACGTGCGAGTCCCAGACTTTAGCGAAGAGAGTTTTGCCCATGATATGCGTGCGAATAGAGGTTTGAGGGCCGCGAGCCTAGCACGCACGGCGGTGGGTGCAAGAAAGCCTCTTGGCTTTTGCCCGGGACCTGTCAGCATCGGCGGCCATGAAGTGGCTGAAAACTCTCTACGTGCAGGTGCTGCTGGGCATTCTGCTTGGCGTCCTGCTGGGACTATTCTGGCCGGAAACAGGCGTGAAAATGCAGCCGCTGGCCGAGATTTTCATCAAGGCGATCAAGATGCTCATCGCGCCGATCATCTTCTGCACGGTCGTCACTGGCATCGCCAGCATGGGCGATCTCAAGCGCGTGGGTCGTGTCGGGTGGAAGGCGCTGGTGTATTTTGAGGTGCTGACCACGCTGGCGCTCATCATCGGCCTCCTGGTTGCAAACATCGCGCAGCCCGGCGCAGGCATGGACATTGCTGCCAGCGCGAAGGAATCCACCAAGCTGTCTGAATACGCCGCCAAAGCCGAGGACACGAGCACGAAGGCCTTCATCATGAACATCGTTCCCAAGACCTTTGTGGGTGCTTTCACAGACGAATCGGTGCTTCCAGCGCTGTTCTTGGCCATCCTGGTGGCCGTCGCACTCTGCCAGATGGGTGACAAAGGCCACATCGTGCTGGAACTGCTTCATGCGGTGTCGGAGGTGTTCTTCAAGCTTGTTGCCATCATCACGCGGATCGCTCCCATTGCCGCGTTTGGAGCAATGGCCTACACCGTGGGCGCTGAGGGGCCGCACACGCTGGTGAAGCTGGCGAAGGTGCTCGGCTGCGTCTATCTGACCTGCGGTTTGTTCGTCTTCATCGTGCTTGGCGCGGTATGCCGACTCTACGGCTTCAGTATCTTCAAAGTGCTTGTGCATATCAAAGACGAGCTTCTGCTGGTGCTCGGCACCTCATCGTCAGAGACCGCTCTGCCACAGCTCATGCGAAAGCTCGAAAAGAGCGGCTGCGACAAATCGGTGGTCGGCGTTGTCGTTCCCTCCGGCTACTCGTTCAATCTCGACGGCACCTGCATTTACCTGACGCTGGCCGCGTTGTTCGTCGCGCAGGCCACGAACACATCGCTGACGCTCTGGCAGCAGCTCGGACTGCTCGGCGTGCTGCTGCTGACGTCCAAAGGCGCGGCAGGTGTCACGGGAGCCGGATTCATCACGCTGGTGGCCACGCTTTCGACCGTGGACACCGGCATTCCGGTCGCCGGACTGGCTGTACTCGTCGGCATCGATCGCTTCATGTCCGAAATCCGCGCTTTGACCAATCTGGTCGGCAACACGGTCGCCACGCTCGTCGTGGCAAAGTGGGAAGGCGGATTTGACGCGGAAAAAGGGAAGATGGTGCTGAGGTGACCAACGGCCTCACAGATCAATCTTCATCGGCGGCGGTGGAGCGAGCTTGAGGGCGGGGCTGTCATCCTTCTCATTGTGCACGGCATCGACAGGAATGGCCTTGCGGATGGGCGTGCCATCATCGTTCACCGGACGGGCACGGGGCACGGCCTGCTCGGAATTGTAGGGATCCTCACCGATAATTGTCAGCGCCTGCATGCGCACGGGCTCGATGTGGATCCACTTCGCGGCGTCGGCGATCATCGGGGCGGCCTCGATGTTGCCGAAGGTGTTCTGATGCTGGAACTGCGCGATCTCCTTCGGCAACCCCTCGCCGGTGTGTTCATCGCAGAAGCCCTCCAGTGGCGTGCCGGGGCGGATGTACTCGAAGTAGGTGCAACGCACGGACTTTTCCCGACCATCGGGCCCTTTGACCTTCTCGTAGCAGTAATCCGTGGCACGCATGCCACTGCGCTGGCAGATCTCCACGCGTTCCGCGACCTGCGGTGGCGCGATCTCACGCGGCACGAAGCGCGTGGTGCTGGCGTTCACCAGGTCCACCCAGGCGGGCATCAGGATGCGATTTGAGAAAGCACCAGGGAAGATGGTCTTCTGCTTGTCAAAGCCGGCCCACACGCCGCAGGTCACGCTGGAGGTGTAACCGAGGAACCACAGATCCTTGAACTCGTAGTGGGTGCCGGTTTTTCCGCCGGCGACAAAATCGCCAAGCTTGTAGTCCGTTACGGCCGAACTGCCGGTGCCGCGATGCAAGGCATCGACGAGGCAAGTGTGCGTCTGATACGCAGCGATGGGGTCCATGCTCTGCACGCTCTGCAGCGCGGACTCGGCGATTTGGAAAACGGCCTTCTCATTGCTGTCGGTGATGCGCTGGATGAGATGCAGCTTCTGAGGACGGCTGCCGAGCGTGGGAAAATTGGAGTAAGCGAGGCACATCTCGCTCAGCCGGGCCTCGCTGGCACCGAGGAAGGTGGAGGGATAATCGCGCATCTCGGAGCTGACACCGGCCTTTTGCGCCACCTGCTTCACCATCGGCACGCCCACACGCTCGCCGAGGCGCACGGTGGCAGAGTTGCGACCCTGCACCAGCGCTTCGCGGGAGCTCATCGGCGCCTGCGACCACTTCGGATCGTCCACTTCTGCACCCCATTCGCCGAGAATGCCGGTCAGACCGCCGATCATCACGCGGCGGTTGTCCAGCGGCGCGTCATCAACCTTTGTGCCAGGATAAACGCCGGGACTGCTGAAAGCGGCGGCGTAAACGAGCGGCGTGAAGGCGGTGCCGACCGGCCGCAGGCCATCCGTGGCGCGGTTGAACTGGCTGTCGCCAAAATCACGACCGCCCACCATCGCCAGGATGCTGCCATCCTTGTTGTCGATCATCAGCGCGGCGCCTTGAAGGTATTCGGGCTTGGGGCGAGGCGTGGCGGGGTCGATCTCGCCACGCTTCAAACGGCCGCGATAATCGGAGATGATGGCGCGGAACTGATCGAAGGTCTGGTGCTCATAGCCCGGCCGCTTTTCGACCTCGGCGAGGTGCTTGCTCAGAGCCGTCTCAGCGGTTTTTTGCAGATCCTGGTCGATGCTGGTGAAAATGCGGAAACCACCGATGGAGGCGCGGTCCTCGCCAACGAGATCGACGACCTCGCGGCGCACGGCATCAAAGACGTAGCTGAGACGTGGATCGCTGCTCTGCGGCGCGGTGACAAGCGGCTTCAGCTTGATCTTTTCCGCGTCCTCCGGCGTCAGTGTGCCTTCGGTGGCCATGCGTTCCAGCACGTAGTTGCGCTCCTTCAGCGCTCGTTGCGGATTCTTGATGGGCTGGATGTTGTTCGGGCTCTTAATCAGGCCCACGATGGTGGCGGACTCCTCGATGGTGAGCTCCTTCACGTCCTTGCCGAAGTAACCGCGGGCCGCCGCCTGCACGCCGTAAAAATTCGCGCCGAAGAAGATGCGATTGAGATAAAGCTCCAGGATTTCCGGCTTTGAGAACTGCTTCTCAATGCGCTGGGCGATGAAGGCCTCCAAGATTTTGCGCTTGTAGCTCTTTTCCAGGAGTTTGAAAGTCTGGCGGGCGAGCTGCTGGGTGATCGTGCTCGCACCCTGCGTCACCTCGCCTGCGGTGATGTTTTCCTTCACGGCGCGGCCCAGGCCGATGTAATCGACGCCATCGTGCTTGAAGAAACGGCTGTCCTCCTGCGCCACCAGCGCGTCGATGAAATGCTGCGGCACGTCGGTGATCGGCACCGGAGTGCGGTTCAGCACGTAAAGGCGGGCCATCTCATCGCCGTTGCGATCATAGATGATGCTGGCGGACTCGAGCTTTTTAAGCTCCTCCAGGTCAAAGGTATCCGCATCCCGCCGCAGCGGCGCCACCACCACGCTGTACACGCCAAACACCGCCACCACACCGAGGATGAACAAGGCCACCAGGGCGCTGAACCAGCCGCGACGGTAGAATGGCAGCTTCAGGCCGGCTTCGCCGCGCCAGTTGCGCACGGGCTTGGTATCGGGATCATCACGAAACATGGCTGGGGAGGAAGTTGGGCCGTGAAATTACCCGCCCTTCACAATCCGCGCCAGTTGTTTCCCGTCCGATGTCTCCGCTGCCCCAGATTCTCCGTGACCAACTCGCCGCCACACCGGCGGGGCGGCTGCCCTTTGCGCAGGTCATGGAACTGGCACTTTATCATCCTGAGCATGGTTATTATGGTGCTGAACCGCGCAAAATCGGCCGCCAAGGCGATTTTTTCACCAGCGTGAGCGTGGGGCCGCTGTTCGGCCATCTGCTGGCCATGCGCGCCCTTCAGGAATGGCAGGCACTCGGCGAACCGGAAGATTTCACCATCATCGAACAAGGCGCGCACGATGGACAGCTTGCGGAGGACGTGCTCAGCGCCGTTGGCGACAGACCGGTGAGTTATCTCATCGTGGAGCCGAATCCACGTTACCGCGAAGCGCAGGCGAAGCGACTCGGCGACCGCGTGCGATGGGTGGAAAACCTCGGCTCGCTGCGATCGGGGCCCAAACATGGCTTTTTCCTCTGCAACGAGCTGCCGGACGCCTTCCCCGTGCATCTCGTGCGCTGGTGTGGCGAACGCTGGCGCGAGTTGTTTGTCGAGGAAGACGGCCCCGAGGCATTTCGCTTCATCACGGGTGAGATTTCGTGCGCTGAACTCGCCGGGGAAGTGAAACGCCTGCCGCACGATCTGGAGCCCGGCCACACGCTCGAGATCAACCTCGCCATGCTCGCCTGGATTCGCGATCTCGCGCTGGCGGCGTTTCGTGGGAGCATCTTCATCGCCGACTACGGCCTCGATGCGGAGGAGTTCCATACCGACTCACGTGCCGAGGGCACCATCCGCCGTTACAAGCAGCATCGCACGGACGGCGACGTGCTGGCGGAACTTGGCGAGTGCGACCTGACCGCGCACATCAACTTCACCCGCCTCATCGCGGAAGCGGAGCGCCATGGCCTGGAGAAAGTGGAATACGACCTCCAGGGCCGCATGCTTGGCCGTATGGCCATGCCGTGGATCAAGACCTTCGAAACAAAACCAATGAGCGTCCCGATGATGCGTCAGTTCCAGTCGCTGACGCACCCGGCGTTCCTGGGGCGGTCGTTTCGCTGCCTCCTGCTGAAAAAATCCACCCCATGACCGTTTTCGGGCGTACTTCGGCCATGAAGAAGATCTTTTCTGTCATCGCCGGCTTGTTGGTCATCGCATTCAGCATCGCCGCCTGCGCCACTTCGCGGGCGGGTTACGAAACCGCGCCTTACACGGTCATCCGCACGGATGGCGACTTTGAGCTCCGCGAGTATCCAGAGCTGAAAATCGCCACCACGGCCCGGGATGCGGACAATTCGAGCTTCATGCGCCTCTTCCGCTACATCGACGGCGGAAACGTGGAGAAGGAAAAGATCGCCATGACCACGCCGGTCTTCATGGTGAATGGGAAAATGGCCTTTGTGGTGCCGGAGAAGCACAAAGCCGCCACCCCCGCTCCTTCGTCGCCCCAGGTGATCGTGGACACCCTGAAGGCGCAACGGGTGGCCGTGCTCCGCTTCAGCGGCAGCCGCACGAAAGACAGCGAGCCTCAGGCCATCGCAAAATTGCAGGCATGGATGAAGCAGAACAAGTTCACCGAAGCCGGAGCCCCCTTCAGCGCCTACTACGACCCACCGTGGACACCCAGCTTCCTGCGGCGGAATGAGGTGCTGGTGCCGGTGAAGACGGCATTCTAATGCTCCAATCAAGCTCGTTACCTTTGCCCTGAAACCTGCTTCGCGTCGTATTCCTTCCAGAATTCTTCGACGGTTTGGGCAGGGTGTTGAGTGGCAGGGTTCAATCCCTGAGAAAGATAACGCAACTTAGGATGGGATCGGAGGATTTCGAGATTCTTCGGGTAGGTGACCGGCATCCCGACCGCATTGGGGCGCCCTGCCAAGACGAGTTCTTCCAATTCCAGGCATTCAGCCAGGGGCGCGACGTCAAAGCACTCAGTCCGCTCCAAATTCAAAAACTTCAAAGGCATGCCCCGCAGCGGCTCTAGATCACTCAGGGAAAAAGACATCGAGAGGTCCAGGTATTTGATCGGCAGGCCGCGCAGACGGCTCAGATCGCGAATTCCCATGTTGAACAGATGAAGCTTGAGTTGGCGGTCTGAATCGACCTCAAATCTTTCTGCACCTACAATCACTCCAACACGGGCGTCAGCCAGCGCCTTTCGTGCAGCGATGATTTCCGGAGCATCAGGGTCGTGTCGGGCGAGAAAATCCTTTGCCGGTTCCATCGAGAAGTACCTTGCCCCCAAAGCACTGCTTATCTTTTGAATTTTTGGCAGGGATTTGAGAAACCGATAGTCCTGGACGACATGCGGCAGGCTGATGTCCATCAAGGTTTCATTGCCCTCAAGGGGGGAGCAGTCGCTGATATTGGAAGCACGCATGACTAATGACCTCAATGGCATGCCTTTGAGAACACTGATGTCGGCCACATGGGTGGAACTGATGTTCAGAGATTCAAGATTCATGCCTTTTAATGGGGAGATGTCATTCACCTTGAAGCATATATTTAGATTCAAGTGCTTTAGCGGCATTCCGCGCAGCACGGACACCTCCTCAATATCGCGGCAGTCTTCGAGATCCAACTGCTCAAGTGGCATCCCGGCCAGTGGGGAGAGATCTTTTACTTTCGATCCTCTCATGTTGAAGTAGCGTAACTTCATACCCTTCAACGGCGTTAGGTCGGAAACCTTCGTGTATGCAAGGTTAAGCCATTCGAGCGGCATGCCGGCAAGAGGTCGCAAGTCAGTCAAATTTGAATTTGTTAAAGTTAGCCTATTGATGGGCAGCCCTCTCAAAGCGGACAAATCACCTATTGGTAAATCTGTCAGAGTCAGGTTAATCCCGCCATTGAAGTAACCCAGCTTGTTGTCGTTCCATCCTTTTTGAGCACGATAGAAGGAGAGTTTTGCAAGCACTGTTGCTTTAAGAGTCTCGCCGTCGCGATTCAAGTGCTTGGACAAAGGCGCGGCCTCCAGATCACGGCGCTGTGCAACGAGTGCGTCAAGTAACTGGTTCAGCAAAGCCAAAGGCAGTTTTTCAGCGCCCCGTTTTCCGGCGATCAAATCCTCACAAAGAGTGAGGTTGGTTTTGGCAGAGTTGTCAGATGGTCGAAGTGCCAACGCTTGGCGGTATTCATCCGCCGCCTGAGAGAGCCGTTGTGTCGATTGCAGGAGATTCGCACGGGCAAGCCGGTAGTCTGCGTTATCTGGATCAAGCTTGGAGGCGTAACCAATCTTGGCCAACGCTTCATCTAAATCACCCGATGTCAGAAACGCCCGCGACTGCGCTTCAAAGGTTGGAGCAGTGCCTCGGAGCTCCTTGAGGGTCTGCTCGGCACGAATCAACAGCCTTTCAGCACGTCGTCCCTCAAGCAAAGCCTTGGCACCAAGTACGCCCCCCACGAGAAGTACCAGGGCCGCCCCCACGGTGGCAGCACGGTGGCGTCTGATGAAAAGCACAGCCTGTGTCCATGCGCCGGCTTGTTCTGCCGTGGTGGCGAAGCCATTTTGATAAGCCTCGATATCTTCGCTGAACTCCGCCACATGCTGGTATCGCTGCACCTTGTCCAAACTGAGCGCTTTCATCGCCACGGCAGAAAGCGCGGCAGGAACGCGACCGCCTTTGAGATGCGGCAGAGGCTTGATGGAACTGGCCGCGACAATGTTGCCTTTCTCCTGAGGCCGCCCCTTGCCTGTGGTCGTGCCAAACGTTGTCGGCGCGGTGATGTCGGCGGTCGAAACCTTCTCCAGCACCTCCCAAACGTCCTTGCCCTCCACCGGAGGGCGCAGCGTGAGGATGGCATACAAGATGCCGCCGAGGGAGAAGATGTCGCTGCGCTCGTCGAGTTCGTTGACCTTTCCCATCGCCTGTTCGGGAGACATGTAGTTCGGCGTGCCCATCACCGCGCCGTCGAGCGTTTGCGCGGGGGGGGTCGTGGGAAGCGGCGAATGGCGAATTTGGAATGCCTGATGATGAATGGGCGGAATGGGGGTCGTCATTCGCCATTCGTCCTTCGTCATTGCTGCTGCCAAGCAGCTTGGCAATGCCCCAGTCCATGACCAAGACCTCACCGAACTCGCCGACCATGACGTTCTCCGGCTTCAAGTCGCGGTGGATGATGTGGCTGGCGTGCGCGAAGGCCAGCGCGTCGCAGACTTTGCGAAAGATGGTGAGCAGACGATCCAGCGTGTAGTGCTCCAGCGCGTCCTTCTTCTCCTTGCGCAGGTCATCAATGATGTGCTGTAGCGTGCGGCCCTTCACCAGCTTCATGGTGTAGTAGAGCGCGCCTTCCGAATCACGACCAAGATCATGGATCGGCACGATGTTGGGATGCTCCAACCTGCCGAGCACCGCCGCCTCTTGCACAAAGCGCCGCGCCTGCTCGCCGCTGGCCTGGGGATCGAGCATGACTTTCACCGCGATGGTGCGGCCGAGTTTGCAGTCCTCGCCCTCCAGAATCGCGCCCATGCCGCCCTTGGCGATCTGTTTGCCGAAGACAAAGGGCACTGAGGAATCCGGATTCGCACCCATCACCGCCACTTCAGGCAGCGGAGCCACCACCGACTTCGTCACGGCGATGGTTGGCATGTCGTCAAACACCGCCGCAGGCGTCGGAGGAGCAACGCGAACAGTCGCGACATCGTCAGGCATGTCGGCGGCAGAATCGTCAGAGGCGGATGTCATCGCGAGCCAGAACGTGGATTGCCGCACTGCTTTGGCAATGAGATTGACGAAACCGCAAGCAACCCGAAGCGTATCCCACACATGCGCATCGGCATCACAGGAGCGACGGGATTCATCGGAGGGCATCTAGCGCTTTCCGCGCAAGGCACCGGGCACGATGTGATCGCCTACACCCGGACGGCGGGCTCGTTTGTGCCAATCTCTCACGAGACTCTCTATCAACCGAGAAGCGCCCCGTATGCGCTGCCGGAGACGAGACTCGATGCGCTGGTGCATCTCTCCGGCGAATCCTTGATGGGCCTGTGGACGAGTGAGAAACGCAAACGCATCTGGAAGAGCCGCGTGGATTTCACGGAGGCGCTGGTGACGCATCTCTCCACCTGGAAGGCGGAAAACCGGCCGAAGGTGCTCGTTTGCGCGTCGGGTGCCGGATTCTACGGTAACCATCGCGTTGAGCCGGTGGATGAGAGTTCGCCTCGTGGAGAGGGTTTTCTGGCCGATGTATGCGCTGGATGGGAAAAGGCAGCGCTGCGGGCGGAGTCGCTCGGCATGCGGGTGATCCTGCTGCGCACGGGGATGGTGCTCGGCCGCGATGGCGGGGCCTTTCCGCTGCTGCGGCGTGTGTTTGGCCTCGGCGCCGGCGGAAAGCTCGGATCCGGAGCGCAATCGATGGCCTGGATTCACATCGAGGACGCGGTGCAGTTGATTCTCAAGAGCATCGAGACCGAATCCGTGCGTGGTCCCGTGAACCTGTGTGCCCCGCAGGTGGTGACGAATGCGGAGTTCACCTCGAGGCTGGCCGCAGCGCTGAAACGTCCGGCGTTTTTTCATGCGCCGGCGTTTGCGCTCCGGCTCCTGCTGCGTGGCATGGCGGAGGAGATGCTGCTGGGCGGGCAGCGAGTGATTCCTCGCGTTGCGTCGGAGATGGGCTACACTTTTGCCCATCCAACCCTCCAGGACGCCTTTTCAGAGCTGCTTGGAACCTGAAACTTGAAACCTGAAACTCAGATGGCTTCCCAGCAGACCACCATCGGCATCATCTACGATTACGACCAGACGCTCAGCCCCACCTACATGCAGGATGAGACGCTGTTCCCGCACTTCGGGATCAATCCCGGGCAGTTCTGGAAGCGCAGCCGCGAGCTGGTCGATACCGAGGGTTACGACGGCGAACTGGCCTACCTGAAGTGCATGCTGGACTACCTGGACATGGACCGGCCGACGAACGAGGATCTGCGGAAGCTGGGCACGAAGCTGAAGTTTTACAAAGGCGTGCCGGAGCTTTTCGACGAACTGAACGCAGTCCTGAACGACCAACACAAGTTGCTTGGCGTGAAGATCGAGCACTACATCGTCTCCAGCGGCCTGAAGGCGCTGATCGATGGCTCGGCGCTCGCGCCGCACATCAAGCGCATCTTCGGCTGCGAGTTCGGCGAGGACAAAAACGGCCGCATCACCTTCCCGAAGCGCGTGATCAGCCACACGACGAAGACGCAGTACATCTTCCGCATCAACAAGGGCATGCTGGAGCCACACGAGGACGTGAATGACCACATGGCTCACGAACTGCGGCCCATTCCGTTCCAGCACATGATCTATGTCGGCGACGGCCCCACGGACGTGCCCTGCTTCACGCTGATGAAGCGCTACGGCGGCCATGCGGTGGCGGTTTACAATCCCGACGAGCAAAACCGCAGCAGCTTCCGCAAATGCTACCAGCTCACCGGCATCGCTGACCGCGTGAAACACATCGCTCCCGCCGACTACCGCCCCGGCAGCCACCTGCGCCTGCTGTTGGAAGAAATGATCCTTGAGATCGCCGACGGCATCGTGCGTAAGAAGCGCCAGGAGATCGAGGAAGGCACCGTGTCAGCGCCGCATTTTTGATTTTAGCAGACCGCGATGCCCCGCGCACGCATGTCGCGGAACCATTCGACGTACTTCGGCACGCCTTGGGCGATGGTGGTGGTCGGCTTGAAGCCGATGAGGGCGTTCGCCTTGCTCACGTCGGCGGAGGTGATGGGCACGTCGCCGGGCTGCTCAGGAAGCTGGTTGATGGTGGCTTTTTTGCCGACCGCCTGCTCGATGGTGGCGACGAGCTCATTCAGCGAGACGTTTTGTGAACCGCCGAGATTGAAGATATCATTGATCGGGCCGGTGCGGTAGTTGAGCGCCCCAATGATGCCGTCAACGATGTCATCGATGTAGGTGTAGTCGCGCCGCGTGGTGCCGTCGCCGTATTTGTCGATGGGTTTGCCTTCCTCGATGAGGCGTGTGAACTTGGAGATGGCCAGGTCAGGGCGCTGGCGCGGGCCATAGACCGTGAAAAAGCGCAGATTGACGGTCTTGATTCCGTAAAGGTGGCCGTAGTTCGAGCACATTTGCTCGCCAGCCATCTTCGTCATCGCATAGGGGCTGATGGTCTGGAGGATGGGGTCCGCCTCGGAGAACGGCACTTTTTTGTTCACGCCATAGACTGAGGAACTGCTGGCGCAGACGAAGTGCTTCACGCCAGTCCGGCGGCAGGCTTCGAGGAGATGGAAGGTGCCCTTAATGTTTGTGTCGATGTAAAGCTCTGGCTGCTGGATGGACGGACGCACACCGGCACGGGCGGCGAGGTGGATGACAGCGTCGAAATGCCCCCCGTTGAAGACTTCAGCCACAAACAGCGGGTCGGTGATGTCGCCCTCGCGGAAGTTCACCTTCGGGCCGAGCGCCTTGAGGTTGTCACGCTTGATGGCCGGATTGTAGTAGTCATTGAGAGAGTCCAAGATGGTAACCTGACCCAAACTTTCGCGCAGGAGGCGTTCGACGGTATGGGAGCCGATGAACCCGGCTCCGCCGGTGACGAGAATATTCATGATGTCCGAAATTACGGGCAGTCCTCCGACAAAAGCAAGACAGGAGGAGAAAGGGATTGACGCCATGGCGCGGATTTCGCTAAATGGGGGTGAATTTCACGAATCTCCCCGAATCCATCTCATGAGCGAAGCCGAAAACACGCCACCACCTTCTGGATCAACGCCCAAGACTGCGGCCGTGCCCCTGAAAAAAGAAACCGTGCGTATCACCCTGCGTGGGCGCCCAGGAGCGGGCGTGACGCAGCCCCGCGAAAGCACAGCCCCTGTGTCACCGGCCACTGGCAGCGTCCCCGCGTCCCTAAACACGGTCTCCGTGGTGCCAACGATGGCCAAGAAAGCCACCGCACCGATCCAACTGCCGTCCGCTCCCTTGCCGCCGCCTGCGCCGAAAGCCAGCACATCGCCCGTCAAGCTGCCTGCTCCGCCTGTGTCGCCCCCTTCAAAAAAGACGACCTCCGCCGTTCCAGTGGCTTCTTCGCCACCGCCAGCTGCCCCAGCGCCTTCGGCGGCAATGCCACCCCCTGCAGCGCGTCCGGCGGGTCCTCCTTCTGCTCCAAAGCCGCCTGGAGCTCCCTCGGCCCCCCGTCCGTCCGCCCCGATGGCCGGCTTGCCTGCAGCCACCCGCCCACTCAGCCAGAATCCCGCCGCGCCTGCGCCACGCACTGAAACGGGTGCTCCCACGGTTGCGCTGCAAAAACCAGCCCCAGGCGCCCCCCGCCCGCCAGGAGCGGGAACCGGACCGATGACCGGAGGTTCTACGGCTCCCCTGCCGAAAGCGACTGTGAAACTGGCCCCCACTCAGGCGATGCGGCGTCCTTCCATCTCCGCCCCGCCCAGTGCGCCGGTGAAGCGCAGCGCCGCCGCAGACGCCGAGCAGTTTTATGAAGAAAAAGATCCCGAGGCAGGCTTGGTGCCGCTTTCGGTCATCTGCTTCGTGCTTTCCGCTGTACTCATGGTGGTGCAAATGTTCGGAGCAGATGCGGTCAAGTCTGACCCCACTGGAGAATCCCCCATCATGGTTCCCTCCGATGGCAAGCAAGGCTGGGAAAGCCGAAATGCGGTGACCGGTGTCTGGACCAACAAGTTCAAGGACACGCTGCTGCCCATCCCGTGAGCCGCTTGCGCTGATGCTTCCGACAAAACCTCACTCTGATCAAAGTCATGCCCCTCGCCTGGTTAGTTTTCCTTCTCGCAGCCGCCACTCTGGCACTTAACTTCCTCGCCAAGAGCGGCGGGTCGATGTGATCATCTGGCTGAGTTCGCTTATTGCATGGCGTCTCGCTTGAATGAATCAAGCGAGTTAATGTAACGCTGAAGCAATCAGACCTCTTAGTGCCTTGAGGTTGTTTTTTATTGCCGCCCACCTCGACCCGTTGGGTTCGGGTCGATATCGAGGTCAAAGTTGGCTTGGGGGAAGTCCTTGAGCGTGAAGGAAAGCAGGAGACCAATATCAGAAGCACCTCTCCGGTTGTCACGAGCCATCACGCCGATTGAAGCAACCCAACTGCTCAAGTCACGGTAGAGGCTGTAACTTTGAAACTCCAAGGTGCCGTCGTCCGCCTCGTAGATGTGATTCATGTTCACACCATAGTTATCCGACAAGCGCGCAAAAAACCGTGTGTAAAGCAGGCTGCTATCCTGGAAAAACGGGTGGTCCGAAATGAACTGATGTCCAAATTCGAGCGATGTATGCCTTGAAGGCAGCCAGACGATACCGTTATTTAGCTCGGTGAAACTGCCAACTCCGCTGCTGATCGGAAGTTGCAGATCGGAGCGGAAAGTGATCCACGGAACAGGCCGCCAGAAAAGCTCGTTATACAGATTGGAGATGTCACGTCCAAACTCTGGATCTTTCGCAAACACATCCACAAACGTATTTATACCTGCCAGAGTGTAGGTCTGGGAGTCCCCTCCTTCGGGAGTTTCGAAGAAACTGCCGAAGCCGTTGCTGCTGATGTAGTCACGCCTTGTTTGCAGAAGGTTGCGGAAACCGATTCGAGTCACGTTCCAGGAGCGCAGGCTGTCCACCGCCGTGAAGAAGGATGGGTCGATCGAACGCGCGCGCGTGGTCGGTGACAGCCTGTCAATGGCTGGCAGCCCCGCGTCCTGCTTGGCATCAAGATAAGATATGTTCACATAGGGCTGAAAAACATGGCGCAATCCATTCACGCCAAATCTCTCCGAATGGACATCGCTCCAGGTCTTGGTGAGCTTGAACGAGACATCCAGCCCCAGATGGAAAATACCTCGCGTAAAACTCTGCAAACCAGTCACACTGCCATCGATGCTGCCGTAACTCGTCACGCCTGCCCCGATTCGTGGCGTCACATTCAACCAGCCCAAGAGGGTCTTCGGATACAACAACTCATGATAGGTGTGAAAGCGCGCAAAGTCTGGCTCCTGCAAACGCAAGAGCTCGGCCTGCTCTTGATTGCCGACGACCTCGTTATAGAGGCCCGCAGAAATCGTTCCTTGGTGAAAAATCCCCGTTCCCCACAACGGACGCCGGGTAAAATCAATCGACAACTCAGGAAGACGTGTTGTTGTGCGGTAGAAGTTGTTCGCTTTGAACTTCGCCATCAACGTCGCCACGTAGGCATCGTTGGTGTGTACCAGAGAGACTTGGTTGTCTGGTTCGCGATCAGTGCGGAAGTCGTTGAAGAAGAAATCTTCATAAAAATGGACGTCACTGATCTTGTTGATGTCGAAATCCAAATACCAAGTGCTCACATCTGGCCCAGGCAGATAAACACGATGCTTGAAGTTCACGCGATAGCGGGTTGATGGCACCGTAAAGCGCTGTGAGCCAGCCACATTGGTCGATTTGTCCGAATCATTGACAGCGTACAACCGGAGGGTGCCGAAGTTCTGCTGATTCCAGCGGTGGCGCTGCGAGATGAAATCCACGCCGCCCCCAAGGCCGCGTTTGCTGCGCAAGTCGATCTTGTAGCGGGCGATCGTATGGTCGCCGTATAGGAACGTGTACTGGGTGAGCAAAAAAGCGCCCCAACGGCTCTGAAAGCCGGGACTGATCTTGTAACTAGCGTCCTCCTGAATTTGCTGGGAAATCTTGGGAAGGTAAAAAAACGGAGTGTCTCCGCCATAGATCTTCACACCTCGCAAAATCACGCTGTCACCCGGCTGCACAGTAAGATCCCTTGCGCCAAGATGAAAGTTGGGGTTCTGCACGTCGTGCGAGGTGAGCGTGACATCGGTCGCATCAATGCGGTTCTCGAGCTTGCTTTTCGACTGAAAGTCAGCCGCTTTGTAAATGATGGTCCCCGTGCCTGCAGGCATGCCGGAGATCACATTTTGGCCGGACATCGCACCCGTGACCGAGTTGTAGGTGATGGAGTCGCCCTTGTAGATCGTTCCATCCTTCCAAATCGTCACCCCGTCGCGAGCCATGACCTCCCCCGTGGTCTGGTTGTATTGGGCGCTGCCGCAGCGAATCTCCACTCCTCCATAAACGATATGCACATCTCCGGTCACGGTCGCGATGCCGGTCTCCGGATCCATCGTGTTCGTCAGGCCGCGGATGTTCAGGTCCGTCGTGAGGCTGTCGAGAAGACCCTGCGCGTCCGCCGTCCTGGCCGCCGCCAAAACGCAGACAAACGCTGCCAAACAGATTCTGAAGGTGTTCATAGCACAAGAAAACTAGAGCCCGCGCTGGCAGGCTCAGGAAACCTTCTTTCATAGGCCACCCGTGTCCCGGTGACAAGAAAAAGCCCGGTTTTTTTCGCCTTAGAATACTTCAGTCATCCTCACGACCCGGACGCACGGGACACACCCCTTTTTTGCTGGGGGTCCGGACGAAATCGAGCAACCGTAGCGCCCTCTCCGGCCACTTCCGCACTGTCGCTTTGTCCACCGCCTGGGAGAGGTTCAGCCCCTCGCAAAAAAGCATCTGAAACAGCTCCTTGATCGCAGCCCGGTCCTCAGACGTGAAGCCCTGCCGGCGCAGCCCGATCACGTTCAGGCCCGTGATGCGGTTGATTCGCTGAGCCGCGCAGTAATGCGGGATGTCTTTGCTGAAACTTCCGTTCCCCTGCACCACGCAAAAATCCCCGATCCGCAAGAACTGGTGAAACACCGCGCCACCGCCGATAAACGTGCTGTTGCCCACATGAATGTGCCCTGCTAGGAGCGCCGAATTGGCAAGAATGTTCCGGTCTCCCAGCACGACATCGTGCGCCAGATGGCTGCCCACCATCAGCATGTTTCCGTCGCCGATCCGGGTCACCCCGCCCGGCTTGCTGCCGCGATGAATCGTCACATGCTCGCGAATCACGTTCTTTTTGCCCAAAACCACGCTGCTTTGCGTGGCGGGGTCGAATCCGAGATCCTGCGGTTCCGCCCCGATCACCGCCCCGCGCCCGATCCATGTCCCCTCCCCGACCACGACATGCCCCACGATCTGCGCGTGCGCCTCGATCTTGCACCCGGCACCGACCTCGGCCGCTCCATCGATCACCACATACGGCCCGACCTCCGCCGTGAGGTCGATTTGAGCACGCGGATCTATCAGGGCGGTGGGATGAATCATGTGCGCCGATCATGCACGCCGCCTCCGCCGCGATCAATCGCGACCTTGAGTCATCTGCCTGCAAACTTCCGCTTTGCACTCCGCCGTGGACGGATACTGTCCGCCGCCGCAACGCAGCACCAGGAGAGGTGGTCGAGTGGTTTATGGCTCCAGTCTTGAAAACTGGCGTGGCAGAAATGTCACCGTGGGTTCGAATCCCACCCTCTCCGCCATTCTTCGCCGACGGCAGGAGGAGAAGAATGCCCTCCGTAGCTCGAAGGGCGAAGGACGGGGCCTACGGCACCACCTCCACGCGCATCTCCACCGCCGCGCTACGCCCATGGTCATCCAGCACATGCACCTGCCATTTCCCGGCGGACGCGGCCCACATCAGAGGCATAGCGGGATCGCTGCCCCCCAAAAAGCGCGATCCGGCGAACCAGAACACGCGACTCACACCGGGAGCTGCATCGGCCCGCAGTGGAATCGTCTGCCTCTTCGAATCGGAGGCCTGAAGCGTGTAAACCAGTGCCGCACGCGGCGAGACGATCTTCGGCACGGCCGAGGAATCCGCCGCGGCCAGCATCTCCGCGTTCGCCTCCAAAGGAGGTGCCGTTTTGCGCGGCACACCCGCCAGCCGGAACATCTCCAGCAAATCAGGCGGCCAGAATTCATACACCTCACGCCTCAGCGCGCGCTTGCCATCCTCGCGGGCCACCCGCAGGCCGGTGGCGGTGTCGATCAACACCTCGCGATGGATGTCGCACGGCGTGATCGGCGAAACGCCGGGGATAAAACCACCCTGAACGCGATGCTGGCAATGCGGCGTCGGCAACTGGCCCGACACCGCGCACAACTCCACCTGCGCCACGCCCGCCGGCAGCGCTTCGCGCTTCATCGGCAGTCGCAGATGCCGGAACACCTCAAACAGCAGCGGAGCAGCACACTCACGCGCGATGAAAGCCGGGTTCGCCTTGCCATTGAAGTTGCCGATCCACACCACGAGCACGTAATCACCGCGAATCCCCGCCGCCCAGGCATCACGAAAGCCGTGGGAGGTCCCCGTCTTCCACGTCACCGCCGGATCATCCATCACCGCCTCTCCCTCACGCGTCCGCAGCATCTCACGTGTTAGGTGACGCGCCTCCTCCGTCAGCAGCGGCTGCACATCGGCCTGCGGCTGATCTTGAAAAAAAGTCACGCGCCTCGCACAGCCATCGTTCGCCAGCAGCGCATACAACTCAGCCAACTCCTCCATCGACACCTCACCGCCCCCCAGCGGCAGCGAAAGACCGTAAAACTCCGCCGGATGAGGCAAAGCGACGCCTGCCTCCTTGAGAAAGCCGTGCAAACCCGTCGCGGCGAGCCGCTGGGCCAATGCCACGGCGGGAATGTTGCGACTGTGATACAGCGCGTCCTGCGCGGTGATCGGCCCGGCGAAGTTGCGGTCGAAATTCTCCGGATTGTAGCTGCCGAAGGCGGTTCGACCGTCACGCAGCAGCGTGTGCGGGTGGATCAGCCCCTGCTGCATCGCAAGTGCATAGATGAACGGCTTCAAGGCCGATCCCGGCGACCTGCGTGCCATCACACCATCCACCTGGCCTTGAATCGTCGCATCGAGAAACCGACTCGATCCCACATAAGCGAGCACTTCGCGCGAAGGCGCGTGCACGAGCAGCGCGCACGCGTTGGTGATGCCGACCTCGCGCTTGCGCTCCACGTAGTCATTCATCGCCTGCTCCACGCCGCGCTGCCGTTCACCGTTCAAGCTGCAGCGCAGCGCCACACCGGAACTCACACGGTCCGCCGCTGGTTTCTCCGCAAACAAGCGCCGCGCCAGATGCGGTGCCTCACGCGGCACAGGCTGCATCTGCCGCAGCGTGAAGGCTGCATCCAGCGGATCAGACGGCAACCCGCGCACCTCGCGCAGACGCTCCCACAGCCGATGCTGCGCCGTGGCAAGCCGTGCATTGTCACCCGAGGCATTCGGACGCCGCTTTGTCGGGCTCTGCGGCAAAACCGACAGCGCCACGGCCTCGCGCATCGTCAGATCACGCGCTGGCTTGCCGCACCACAGCAGGCTCGCCGCACCCACGCCTTCCACATTGCCGCCATAGGGTGCTTGATTGAGGTAAGCCTCAAGAATAGCGTCCTTTGAGTGATGCCGCTCGATTTGCAGCGCTCGGAACATCTGCCATGCCTTCCCCCACGGCGTGCGCGTGTGCAGATCGTAGCGCAGTCGCGCCAACTGCATCGTGATGGTCGATCCCCCGCCCTTCGCCGAGCCCGAAACCACGCCCCAGGCCGCACGCAGCATCGAAAGCGGGTTCACACCTGGATGATCGTGAAAATGCCGGTCCTCCAGCGTCAGTGTCGCCTCGATCAAGGTCGGGCTGATCTCCTTCAGCGGCGTGTGCAGCCGATACTTAGCATCCGGTGTCAACGCGAGATGCAGCAACCGACCATTCCGGTCCTCCAGAGTTCGCGAAAAGCGAAACTCCGGCGGATACAGCTCCGGCTTTGGCAAAAAGAGCCAAACCAGCGCCGCACACGAAAACGCTCCACCACTCCAGCGCAGGAGTCGCGAACGCATCATGTGTCGGAGCCATCGCATGTCATCACTCCACGTTCACTTTGCCACCACCGTCCCGGCCTTTGATGCCGCGATCGTACATGCTTTCGGCAAACACCGGCGGGATCACATAACTGCCAGCGGCGATCGGTTTGATGCGATACGCGAAGGTTTTCACCTCACCCTTGCCCAAACCGCAGAAAAACACGTTCCGGTCCTCGCGCACATCGACGTAATCCGCGCCCCGGATCGTGCCGCGGCCCGGTTTGAGGCCGTTCGGCTCCAGTTCGAAGCTGCCGGGCATTAAATCGAGCACGGCGATGTTGTTGAGCGCCTCGGGCGACACATTGCGCACGCTCAGACGCACCAGCGCGCCTTCACCGACCTTGAGCTTCTGCACGGGCTTCCCATCCGCGCCGAGAATCTCGCGGAACACCTCCAAACCATCTGCGATGCGCTGCGTCGGCATACCTTTGTCAAAACCAGCCTCGGTGACCTGATAAAACGCGCCGAGATCGCGCCCGCCCTCCTGGGCGAGGCCAAAACGCAACGCCCCGGCTTGCGCACTAAAGTCACTCTGGATCAAACCGGTCGTCTCCGGCACCAAAGGCCTCGGCACGGCACCTTCTCGTGCCAATTCGGTCAATGAAACACGCACGCCCGACTGTTTGGCGAGATCAGAGTAGGCCTTCAGCGCGAAGATCGTCGCAGCGGCGCTGATCGTGTTGAAGCGATTGCGCGACAGCGGCTCCGTGACCACCGCGAGATCGTCATAACCGAAGTTCCCGGCGAGTTCCGGGAAGTGTTTGCACGCCACGGCGAATCCTTCCGCCTGGCTCACCTGGGGATCGAGATAATACCAGCCACGCCAGTCCCCGACCGCGCGACCTTTGCGCACCGCAGCCCAATAATCTTGCATCAAGGTCACCGCCTCCTTGCGCTGCTGCAGCAGCGCGTAGCTCCCCGCCAGATACGCGGCGGTCAGATGACCGCGCCAGGCCTCCTGATGCTTCTGCCGCAGGTTGTCGCGGAGATTGAGCACGTAGGTCGAGGTGTTCTCGCCATGCCGCGTCAGCAGATAAATCGCCGCTGCTTGGATCGACGATTCGTCGAGTCCGTTCGCCGTGCCCCGCGCCATCTGCTGCATGCGTTTGCGCGCACCTTCGAGCAGCGCAGCCGGCACCGCGTGGCCTGCATCACGAGCCTCGGTCAAAAAGCGCGTCACATAGACCGAGAGATAATCCATGCCCGCATCGGTGGACGAGTCCCAGTAGCCAAAGCCGCCGTTCGAGTGCTGGCGGCTGCGCAGAAGGGTGAAGGCCGTGTCGAGCTGACGTGCCGAATCGGCCGCATCAAAGCCGAAATCGGCCTCCTTCGCCAGCAGCAGCCGCGAAACGGCGCGGCTCGTGATCTGCTCGGAGCAGCCATACGGATACTCGTGTAGATACGACTCCAAACCTCGTGCCAGACCGAGCGGCAGTGCCGACACGTTCGCGTGCAGTTTGCGATACTGCGGGAACATCTCGCGGGTGACCTTCACCGCATGCGTGCTGTCGCGGAAATAGCCGCTCTGCACATGCGTGAGATACGGCGCAGCCGGTCGCACGCTGAGCGTGGCACGTCTGAGCACGGTCTGCCCTGCAGCGTCGGCCTTGAAGGTGATCTCCGCGCCGCCGAGCTCCTCCTTCACGCGCACGCGGAATCGCACCGTGTCCTCTTTGCCTGCGGCCAGTTGGATCGCGCCCTGCGGAGATTGGATGACTTCAAGATGTGGCGTGACCTGCGCGACGATGTTGATCGGCGAATTCGCGTCCGCGCCTTCGAGATTGTTCGCCACGGTGAGCGACGCGGTGAACTCATCACCCGGCGCAGCGAAGAACGGCACGTTCGGCGTCAGCACCAGCGGTCCACGGACGATGCTGCTCGTTTCCGCACGTCCCACGGCATCTTCCGCGACTGCGACGGCCATGACGTTGAGTTTACCGGCAAAGTAATCCGGCACCGTGTAGCTGACTTCACGACGTTCCGGCCCCGCGGCGATCAAACCGGACCAAAACACGACCGGCGGCTCGTTGCGACGCTTGAACGGATTCAAGTTCAGCCGCAGCGGTTTGTCTGAGTCACCGCCGTAGGCCTTGTGCTGCGCGATCAGCGAAAACTCTGGCAAAATCAGGTCCATGAGCTGCTCCGTCTCGACCTCGAGCGCCCGCTTGCGGTTGAGATACTCCAGCGGGTCAGGCAGCTTGTAGTCGGTGATCTGGTGAATGCCCGCATCGACCGCATAAACGACAATCCGGCACCGTTTCGCGGCCTGGAAGCCGATCTTCATCACCTCGCCCGGCTTCACCTTCTCCGGCGCGTCAACCTTCACGTCGATGCGACGCTTGTCGGGATTGGCGACGAAATGCTCCACCGCATAACTCAGCGGCGAGGTGAATATCTCCTTCGAATCGAGCGCCCGCACGAAGGACGCGTTCACATACGCCGAGCCTTCGACGTCCGGCGGCACGGTAATCTGCTGCACACTCGCCGTCGTGCCCGCTTTGAACCACTGCCAGCCGAGCACGCGTTCGCGTTCGATGGTGAGCAGGCCCGCGCCGGTGTAAGTCGCGCTCAGGCTCGCTTCGAGGGCCTCACCGCTGTTCCAGGTGCCGCGGGCCAGTTTGATGCCGAGTTCGGCATCGCGCTCCATGCTGCGCTCCAGATCGCCTTTGCCGACCACGGTGAACGATGTCGCGCAAACGACGTTGTTTTCGGGATCGCGCACTTCGAGGCGAAAATCGCCGGCCGCGGTCGTGGGCAGCACGTAATTCGCGCCTTCCACCGGCAGCGTGAAGGGCGCCTCCGAAACCATCGACTCACGCTGCGTCGAAACATACGCGTAGCTGCCGCTTTCCTGCTTCGTGAGCACGGAGACGTGTTTGATCTGAATGACGCGTGCCAGCAGGTTCTGCGGCGCGAAGGGCTTCAAATCCGGCCCCACGGCCATAAAGCGCACGTTTGCCGCCGTGTCCTTGCCAAGATAGTCGAGCTTCACATCCGGCTTGTAGCCGACGACATACGGCAGCGCCGCGACGAGGAAATTCTTCCCGCTGCGCACGCTGCGACCGCCATCCGCCTCAAAGCCTTCGATAAGCAGGCTCACTTGGAAGCAACTCTTGTCGAATCGCTCAAGTGCGAGGTCAAACTGCGCCTCCCCAGCCTCATCGGTCGTTTGTTCGCCGAGACTTACCTTCTGTCCCGCCTCCGACTCATCGTCCTCCTCCGCCACAGGCAGGCGGTTGTGGAAGATGAAGTCTGTAAACTGCGGAAACGCGAAATCACCCGGGTTCAGCTCCATGCGCGCCTTCAACACCCGTTTGGCGGCTGGAAAGCCAAACAGCGTTTGCAGCGAAACATCGGCCTTGATGTCCTTCGGCTGCAACCAGCCCGCCAGTTCATTGCCGGTGAGCTTCACATCGATCTTCATGCGGTCCGGCTGGAAGTCCTCGACCTTGAACGCAGTCTGCCCCAGTCGCGTGCGGTCCTCCTCGTCGTCTTTCTTCACCAAATACAGCCGTGCGATGTAGCGCCCGGTCGGATCGACCTCCTCGGTCTGCATTTTCACGTCAATGAAGCCATCCGCGCCCAAAACGACCTTCTGCGTGTCGATCACCTCGTCCTTGGCATTGATCAAATCCATTTCCAGCGGCAGTCCCGCGAGTCCGGGCGCCCAATCGCGGCGTTTCAGCACCGCGCCGATGTGAATCGCATCGCCAGGACGATACACACCGCGTTCCGTGAACAGGAACGCCTCCAGCGCCTCTTTCTCCGAAGCCAGCACACCGCCGATGTCGAAACGCGAAAAGTCGATCAAGCGATCCGGCCGCTCGAAGGGCAAAAAGGACAAATCATTGCCCAGTGTCGCGAGGATCGCGACAGGCCGCTTCTCACGCTGAAAACTGCCCACGTCCGGAATTGCGGCGTGACCGTCCGCTGTGGTGCGCTGCAGCAGATACTCGCCGTTTTTCGCCAGCACGGTGATGGTCGCGCCGTTCACCGGATCGCCGGTCTGAATGCTCTGCACAAACACATCGCGGCTGCCATCCGCATTTTTCTTCACCAGCAGGCCGAGATCGGTCACGAGCACGAAGCGGCGCGTCTGCGCGTCATCCATCTTCTGCCAATCGTCCTCCACGTCGTCGCCTTCCGTGCGTTTCTTCGAGCCCTCCACCGGCTCCACTCCTTCGGCGGAGAGGAAGAACAGTCCGCGTGATGCATCGGCATCGGAGGCGTCCTGCGTTTGCAGAGCACTGGCGAAGTCGATGCTCGAGTAACAAGCCTGATACTCGTTCTTCATCGCCACGGGCTGCACGCGGCGCAGGAAGCGGGCGATGTTTGACTCATCGAAGCTGTCGCCCATGCGGAAGTAGGGATTCGCGAAATCGCCTTCAGTCATCACGACGAGATGATTCACCTGCCGCTGCGGCACGCGGGCCATGTTCACGCGCAGAAAAGGCACGCCGCGGGATTGCAGCGACAGTTTGCGCTCGCCGTTCAGCGCCAGGATGCCGCCTTTGCCGAGCAGTTGCACCTCTTTCGGAAACTGCGGTGTGTCCGCAAAAACGCGATACTCACCACCGAGCCGGAATCCGCCGAGCGCCTCGACACCCTTCGTGACGCGCACGAACAAGCGACCCTGGTTCTCCGCGAGGAACTTGAACGCATGCCGCGTCGTCGCCGGATGATCGTCACTCAGCTCCAGTTCGACCGGCTTGAGCTTCACCGCGGTGAACTTGCGCAGAATGTCCTCCGTCACGTCGTTTGGACGCGGTGACACATCGTTTCCGCGAGCGTCCTTGATCGTGAAGTTCTCCGGCTCCTGCCAGACACCGAGGTGCTTGAGCAGATTGTCCGTCGTCGCGTAGCCCTCGGTGTTGATGAAGAGGAACTGCTCTGGCTCGCCGTCCTCCGTCTTGAGGATCTCCGTGTTGGCGTCAGCGATCTTGAATCCGCTCTCGATGTCCGGCACGCGCACCTTCGCGGTGAAGTCGGCCTCCAACGACGCGCCGCCCACGGTGCTCATGATCGCCTTCGCAAGCGTCACCTTCACGAAATCTTCCTTTTCCGGCACCTGGATGCGTGCCGTGCGAATCCAAAACTCACGCTGGTGCTTGCCCTCGACAACCGTAAACAGCGTATCCGGCTTCTGCCCCTTCCACTCGAAAATCTTCGAGCCGCCGACCACTTCCAGCGACACCAGTCGCTCGATCTGCGCCCTGCCGAGCGGATGCGAGGCGCTGAAACCAACCACGACGTTTTGAACCGACGGATCACGCGGATCGATCTGGAATTCCGACTCCAACGGTGAAAGCCGGAGCGCTGGTGTTTTTCCCACCCAGCTCGGCTTCTTCAGTTCCGCTTCCTTCGGCACCTGCGCCGTGTCGAGCGTCACGGTGAACTCCGTGGCGGCCGGCCAGTCTTTCGCTGGTGTGAAGACGAGCAGCTTGTCGGTGTTCCACTTCCATGAACCCTCATGCGCTGGTGTCAGCGTCACGCCAGCCGCGGGTTTGCCGACGGCATCGAGTTTCGCGATGGAAGCGTCAAACTGCACCGTGATCGGCTGCGGTTGCGGCTTGCTCTTCACGATGGGCGTGACGCCGGGCATCTTCAGCGCGCCTTTGACCTGCCGCAGCTCGGTGAGTTGGCGCGGACGCGGCCGATGCGACTCGATGTAATCCATCACCTGCGGCACGATGACAGCCGCTAGGCCCGCCAGCGCGATGAAACCCGCGTAGCGCCCGGGATTTCGCCTGAGTTGATCGTCCGCTGCCTTCGCGAGTCGTGGCATCCAGTCCGGCGGTTCATAATGAAACTGCCCAAACAACGTGCGCATCAAACGCACCCACCACGAACCAGAAGAGGAGGACATAAAAGGAAGGTCGGTCGCGGAGAATAACCGACCCGCCCATGCCCGCTCGAAAAATCTGAGGCGGAGCGCGAATTCCTTCCTCGCGCCGGCCTTCCTGGTGCCAGCGTCTTCGATGCTCCGGGTTCAGCGCTTCTTGCGGGCGGTCTTCTTCGCCGGCTTGGGCGGCTCAACGTCCGCAGGCACGGCCTCAACCGCCAGATCAATGCCGAAAATCGCCGAAAGGTCCGCTCCGGCCAGATCACCGGCTTCCGTGGACAAATCCGTGATCGCCGCGCTGCTCGCATTCGAGAGCAACTCGGCCTGATCCACCCCACGCAGGGTGAAAAGCAGCTCCGGCCTGGCATCGAGCAACACGCCCACGCCATAGAGCACGGCGGAGACATGCTTGCACATGTCCGCGTGATCCGGGCAGGTGCAGTCAAAGCGGATTTCCTTCGGTTTCGGAAACAAACCGTCCTCCGGGGCGGTCAGCAGGCCCATCAAACCATCGCCGAGCTTTCCTGCGAGCAGGTCCAGCATCGAACCCACCTGTCCTGAGCCCTGCTCCACGATCTTCCGCCACTGTTTGCCCGGCAGCTTCTGAATGTGAATGCTCGTGCTATACAGTTCCGATCCGGCCACCACCGCGCTCAGTTTTCCAGCCTCGATCTCGAGGTTGTACACGTTTCCCTGCCGCAAGTAGCTTCTCCCGCGTGGCAGCCGCGATTCATAATCTTGATACGACTCCAAGTTCCGGCACCAAGCCTGCCCCCAGAACGTCGTGCACAGCTTTTTCTGCCCCGCAGGTGCCGCCAGCGGCTCAAAGGTCTCTCCACGCTTCTTCCGCTTCGCGATCTCGCGCTGCACCCGCTCTTTCTGCTCCTGAACGTCTTCGTAGGACCACCACATGGCGCTGTTTTAGACGATCGCGCTGTTTACGTCCAGCTTCACGAAGTCGAGAAGCTCCTCGCTGCTCATGTCGGTCAGCATTTTCTCGGCGCCGGAGCCATCACCCACCAAGTCTTGGGCGATGGACATCTTTTCGTCAATGAGGGCGTCGATGCGTTGTTCGATGGTGCCTTGGCAGATGAATTTGTGGACGATGACGTTTTGTTTCTGGCCAATGCGGAAGGCGCGGTCGGTGGCTTGGTTTTCGACGGCGGGGTTCCACCAGCGGTCGAAGTGGATGACGTGGCTGGCGGCGGTGAGGTTGAGGCCGGTGCCGCCGGCTTTGACGCTGATGACCATGAAGGGCGGGCCACCGGGCTGCTGGAAGGCTTCGACAAGCGCCGGACGCTTCTTCACGCTGGTGCCGCCGTGCAGGATGAGGCCTTCGCGACCAAAAACGGTGCTCAAGTAGCGGGCGAGCGGATCGCAGGTCTCCTGGAACTGCGTGAAGATGAGGGCGCGCTCGCGTTTTTCGGCGAGTTCGCCGCAGATCTCGGCGAGGCGGGCGAATTTGCCGCTATCGGCAGGAGACCACGCACCGTCGCCGTTCCAGTGGCTGGGGTGGTTGCAGACTTGCTTGAACTTGAGCAGGAAGCCGAGCACGAGGCCTTGTCGCTTGATCGGCTCCATCTCTTTGTCGGCGAGCATCTTGGCGAGTTGATCGACGAGCTTCGCGTAAATCGTGGCCTGGCGTTTGGTGAGGCCGCAGAAGGCCTTCAGCTCGATCTTGTCCGGCAGATCGGTGATGATGCGGCGATCCGTCTTCATGCGGCGCAGGATGTAGGGCCGCACGAGCCGACGCAGCGGCGCGTAGCCTTCGCTGGACTTCGCGCAGTGTTTCACGGCCTCCGCAAAGGCCGCGCTGCCGCCGAGCAGGCCGGGATTGAGGAAATCGAAGAGGCTCCAAAGATCGCCGGGGCGGTTTTCGACCGGCGTGCCGGTCAAAGCGATGCGCACCGGTGTCTGCAAGGCCTTCACTGCCTTCGCGGAGCCGCTGCCGCTGTTTTTGATGGCCTGCGCTTCATCGAGAATGACCATGCTCCAGGCGTGCGAGAGCCACGCGTCGGTCTTTTGCAGGAATTGGTAGGTCGTGAGCATCACATCAAAGCCACGCAAGGCTTCCGCCGGATGCGTGGCGGCGAATGCGAGCGTTTCGCGATCGGCCTGCGAGGGATGCGCGATGAAGAGTCGCAGATCGGGCGCGAAATTCGCGACTTCGGCTTTCCAGTTTCCGATGAGTGATGCGGGCACAATGAGCAACGCAGGAGCGCGGACGCCCTCGTCCGCCTTCTTCGACAAAAGCAAAGCAATCACCTGCACCGTCTTCCCAAGCCCCATGTCATCCGCGAGGCACGCTCCGAGGCCCATGTGCGTCATGAACTTCAACCACGCGAAACCTTGTCTCTGATACGGACGCAGTGTCGCACGCAGATTTTCGGGCGGAGAGGCTTCTTCGGGGTTTTGGAGCTTTTGAAGCACTTCGGCGAGTTTTTCGCCGGCGATGACGGTGCTCCACTCGGGCACGAATTCAGCGACTTCGCCCTCCACGGCCGTTTTGGCCTCGCCAAAGCCTGCGAGGAGTCGCATGCCATCGAGAAAGCCGATGCCGCCCTCGCCGGTGGCGTTTTGCACGCGTTTCCAGTGCGCCATGACCTGCTGCAGTTTTTCGCCATCGACCTCGACCCACTTGCCGCGCAGCGAAACGAGCCCGGTGTCGGCGCTGAGCAGCTTTTCGAGTTCCGCAGGCGTCAACGGCTCGCCATCGAGGCTTTGCTCGATTTTGAAGCTCAGCAGCGTGCCGGCATGCAGCGAGGTCTTCTTCGGCGCATCAATGGTGACCGCGACGGTCGGGCGCGAGGTCTTGCCGGCCTTCCACCAATCCGGCAGCTTCATGATGATGCCGCATTCTTGAAACACGGCGGTCTCGCGAAGCACGCGATAAGCCTCCTGCGGCGACATCGCCATCGGTTGGAAGAGTCGCTTCGACTCCAGCCACTCGCAAAGGAGCTTCGATTTATCCGCCGCGAGCCGCACAGGCTCCAGCAGGGCATTCAGCGCTGTTTGATCCTTCTGCCCGGCATAAAGCTGAAGCGCCCGCGCCAGCGGCAAATGCTGCGGCTGGCCGGTGGCACTGAGTTTCTCCGTAAACGTCGCCAAAAACGCAAAAGGCCGCTGGGTATCCGCTTTGTTCTCCGCGAGGTGAAAACTCACGCGACCGACCACATGCCATGCCGGGCATTCCTCGCGCAGCCAAGACTCGACACCTTGCGTGGCCATCTGCGCAATGTGCACAGCGAGCTCGTTCCACCATCGCTCCAGCACCTCCGACGCGAGATACTCGCTGCCGGGAAACGGCGGCGCGGAGGTGATCAGTGCCGTTTTTTCCTCAGCCGACAACGCAGGCACCTGCGCGACCTCCTTGGTCTGGCAGAGCCGGGTAAAAAAAAGGCACCCAATGTCACGCAGCCAGCGAAATGGCGGTGAGAGCTCTGCCGTCAGCAGATCGGTGGCCAGAGCGACGAGCGGTTGCGCCGCATTCATCAGCCGGCGCTCGTCGGCAGTCGCGGCGTCGCCTTCCAGCGTCAGAACGCCTTCTGGAGTGATGGCAGGAGCGGGCATGCGGTCTTTTTTCGATGCGTTTTGAGGTCTCGGCAACCATGGCAGGCCTTGGGGAGGAAAAAACAACGCAGCGACACTTTCCAACGGGCATTGACTTGCTACCGTGCCGGTTCGCTCGCCCCTGACGGCGGGCCTCAAACAGCCCCGCATGACCCATCTCGTGACCGACCTCCCCGTGCTGCTCCGGCAGTATGATGACCGCACCCGCCAGGAGGCGGAACGTCTGGTGGATGACGATGCGGTGATGGGCCTGGAACTGATGGAGGACGAGATGATGGCCGAGGTGCGGCTCGATGACCGCGCCGCGCAGGTGCGCTGGCTACGGGGTGACCGTGGCTGGCACGGCGAGTCGGATGTGGACGATGATGAGGAGTTGGAAAAACTCGCGCTCTGCGCCAGCCTCGTGGCTGTGCAGCGGAAGGAGTCCCGTGGCATCCTGCCGCAGACGCCGGTGGAGGAGGAGGACTTTGAGCATCTGCTCTCCCAGAAACTCGGCCGCCAGCTCACCCCCGATGAGGAGAACTACCTGAGCAAGGTCGCAAAACGCTACGAGCGCGTGCGCCTGACCGGCAAGATCTTCGACCAAGACATGGTGCGCCTGCATTCGAAGTGGGCGATCCAGAGCGTAGAGCCGGTCGCACTGTGGCCGGAGTCGCCGAAGACCCTGCGTGAGTTTTGGAACTACATCGCGCTGGCACTGGCGGACAAAGGGCTGGCCCCGCCGGCGTTTCTGCGCGGCATGGCCGATCTGAATGCGACGCGTGAGGCGCTGCGCGAGTGGCGGCACGCAAGTACGGTGCCTACCTGGCGGAAACGCATCCGCGAGTTCATTGATGCGCGGCAGGATGTGGATCGCGGGCAGAGGCGTCCGCGGCGCAGTTGCGAGTTCCGCCTTCTCACCACGGTGAATGAGGTGAAGCTGCAGATCCAGCTCACGGGCGACACGCCCTCGCCTTTCACCACGGTGGATGCGGCGCTGCTGGACAATCTGCGCCATGATCATCGCGATGGTTTGATCGTCACCTCCGGCCCGTCGGAGCTGCTGCTCGTTTCAGCGCTGGCTCAGAGCGAGGAGGACTGGCACGACTCCTTCCGTCTGGAGACGAAACATCACGCGCAGTGGCTCTCCACCCTGTTCCAGCAGCCTGCGCTGCAAGAAAAGATCGTCACACTGGATGAGGCGGCGTTTCATCGCGCTGCGGAACCGCTGCGCTGGGGCTCGAAACTGAGCACGGATGGTCTCACGCTGTCCTTGCAGCTCGAAACGGCGGATGAAATGGCCGCACCACTGCCGCTGCGCATTCTGCGGGGTGCGGAGACGTTTTACCTGAGCGCGGACACGTTGTTCCGTGGCCCGATCTGGCTGCACGACGAATCACGCCTCGAATCGGCCGTGGTCATGCCGCTGGAGGCTCTCGCCACGCCGGAAGGGGTCGCCTTCACCCGCGAGATCGGCATCGAGTTGCCGGAGTCGCTGAGCAGTCGCGTGCGACATGAGGATTTGCGGGTGAAAATCACGGCTGAGTGTGTGGCCAAGGTGCCGCACTCCAGTGGCGCGGAGTTTGTGACCTTCAAAGCTGAAGCTGTCGATGGCGATGGCCAGGTGCGTGAGAAGCTGCGCATCTCTGGCTGGCAGCCCACGGACGAAAAAAAAAAGCCTGACCGGAGCGACGCGATCATCTGCCGCGACCGACGGGCCCTCCGTGATGCCGAGGAGTTGCTGAACCAGCTCCGCCGCACCTGGGATCATGAGACGGACGGCTGGCGCGTGCGCATGGCGAAGGATTTCCCCGATCTTTTCCACCGCTGGGCCACGCATCTGCCGGAAAACATTTCGCTCACCACGGACGAGCGCCTGCAGACGATCCTGGCTGACCCGCTGATCGCACGCGTGCGTCTGGAAGCGACGCAAACCGCAAACATCGACTGGCTCGACCTCAAGCTCGTCTTTGACATCGAGGGAGCGGACCTCAAACCGGCGGACATTCGTCGTTTGATCGCGGCGAAGGGTGATTTCGTGCGCCTAGCAGATGGATCGTGGCGACGCGTGAAGCTGGAGCTCAGCGAGGAGCAGATGGCGATGCTCGACAGCCTCGGCATCGATCTCGACGAGCACAGCGACGAAGCCCACCGTCTGCACTGGCGCCAGCTTGCGCAGGAAAAGGCGGTGGAGATCGTCAATCCGAAGGCCTGGGGGAAAATCGTGGAGCGCATGGAGTCCGCGAAGCTCGATCTGCGCCCGCCCGTGCCTGAAGAACTGACGGTGACGCTGCGGCCCTATCAGGTCGAAGGCTATCAATTCCTCACTTACCTCACCTCGAACCGCTTTGGCGGCATCCTGGCGGACGATATGGGCCTGGGGAAGACACTGCAAAGCATTGCGTGGGTGCTGTGGCTGCGTTCGCGCAAGAAAGCCGACGGGCCGCATCTGCCGGTGCTTGTCGTGTGTCCGAAGTCCGTGCTCGATGTTTGGGCGCTAGAGTTCCACAAGGCCGCGCCAAAACTGCGCGTGCTTGTGCTGCATGATCGCGATCTCTTTGATCTCACACTCGTGCAGAACCAGATCGACGTGCTGGTCATCAACTACACGCAGATGCGCAATGTCGTGGAGGAACTGAGCACGATCCGCTGGCTCGCCGCCATCCTCGATGAAGGCCAGCAGATCAAGAATCCCGACTCGCAGACCGCCCGTGCCGCGCGGCAGCTCCGTGCGGACAACCGGCTCGTTTTGACCGGCACGCCGCTCGAAAACCGCCTACTCGATCTCTGGAGCCTCATGACCTTCGCCACGCCGGGTGCGCTGGGTGAGCGAGCGTATTTCCACCGCCACTTTGACCGCCGCAAAGACTCCCGTGCCTCCGAACGACTAGCCGCACGTCTGCGTCCCTTCCTGCTGCGTCGCACCAAAGGCCAGGTCGCCCGTGATCTGCCCTCCCGCAGTGAGGAAAACATGCTCTGCGAGATGAGCGGTCGCCAGGCCGAGCTTTACAAGGAGGAACTCGCCCGTGCGCAGCATCTCGTGCTCAGCAGTTCCGGCTTCGACATGGTGAACCGCCGCCGCTTTGCCATTCTGCAGGCGTTGACACGACTGCGGCAGATTTGCTGCCACCCAGGCCTCATCGACAAAACCGCCGAAAACGAGGAGAGTGCCAAGCTCACTGCCACGCTCGAACTCATCCAGGAACTCAATGCCGAAGGCCACAAGGTGCTGCTCTTCAGCCAGTTCGTCACGATGCTCAAAGTCATCCGCACGAAGCTGGAGGAGCTGAAACTGCCCTACCACTGGCTCACCGGTGCCAGCACCGATCGCGCAGGCATCGTGAAGGCCTTCCAGGAGGACGAAAAGGCCAGCGTGTTCCTGCTTTCGCTCAAAGCTGGCGGCAGCGGCCTCAATCTCACCGCCGCGTCGTATGTCATTCTTTATGACCCGTGGTGGAATCCCGCCGTGGAGAACCAGGCCATCGACCGCGCTCACCGCATCGGCCAGACGCAGCCCGTGATGGCCTACCGCATGCTCACGAAGAGCACGATCGAGGAGAAGATCATGACGCTACAGCACAAAAAAAACCTCATGGTAAGCAATGTCCTCGGCGAAGGCGGCTTCACGAACCTGCTCCAGCGCGAGGACTTCGAGTTCCTCTTTGATATTGAGGCGGAACGCAGTTCGTGAGAAGGCTCATTTGAGTATATAGCCAAGTCGCGTCAGGATGAACTCCTGCATCTCATGTGTCTTCCCTTCGATTGCCACCTTGTCGCCGCTCACTAGCAGGTGGTAGAGCTTGAGCTTCTCATCTTCGGAAACAGCATCGCACCACTGGTCAAACAAGCTCTGCGGAAGGTCAAAAAGCGGTCCCGGCGCGCCACAAGCATAGAGTCTCCCCGCCGCCAAGAATGTCGTAGTATCCCGAAAGCTTATCCACCTGTGCTGAAGTTCTGAAGCATGCTTTTCCTCCAAGAATACTTCCAGCTTCGACTTTCGGTAAAGTTCATCAGTTTTAACCAGCACAAGCCATGCGGTCCACTCTTTCACTGAGCCGGTGTATTCGCAAAAATGGCCGTATTCGGTTCGAACTGGCACATGAGCCGCGACAATCAGGGCACAGACCATGATGATCAAACGTAGGATCCATTTCATATGTGGAGTGTCTTTTGCGCATGCATCACCAGCGTCATGCCCCTGAAATCCGCCCGGGCCACACGAAAAAAATTCCGGAGCTTTCATGATTTGATATCGGGTAGGGTGTCTTTGAATTCGCAAGAGTCCAGCAAGACAATAGTCTCGACCCCGCTTCGACTTCAAAGCGGATCGCAGTTCGTGACGAGGTGAGATCATCCCTTGCCGCGATTCCTGCCGCGTGCATACTCCCCGCACTCCGTGCGCACGCTCCTGTAGCTCAACGGTTAGAGCAGGGGACTCATAATCCCTTGGTTGCGGGTTCGAATCCCACCGGGAGCACTTTTTGAGCTATCCGAAATGGCGCACCTGGCAGGGATCGAACCTGCGACCTACGGATTAGAAATCCGCTGCTCTAGTCCACTGAGCTACAGGTGCCTGGAATTGGGTGCGCGATCATAGTTCCGTCCGCCGGATGAGCAAGGGCGCACTCACTCGGGATGGAGGCCGAACATTTGCAGTACGACGCGGAACATGTCGCCCATCTTCGTGCGGTACGGGCGCGGGGGATGCAGGATGGCCCAGTCTCGAAGCCGGCCGATCTCGGCGAGGCGTTTCGAGGGGTGGATGAGCACGGCGTAGCCGGCGTATTCGAGCAGCGGGAGGTCGGCGGCGCTGTCGGAGTAGCTCCAGCAGTTGGCGCGCTCTTTTTCGGTGAGCTCAGCGACACCGGGCACGGCTTCCTCCATGGCGACAATCTTGGCCTCGTGCTTGTTGTTGCCGATGACGAGCTTTGGCATGCCGGGAAAGGTGGTGCCGATGTCAACACGCGTGGCGATGCAGTGGTCGAAGCCGAGCGCGTGGGCGATCGCGTGCGCGTAGAAGTCGGGACTGGCGGTGTTCAGCACCAAAACGCGGCCCTGATGCTTGTGGCGGAGGATTTCGGCCCGCAGGTCCTGGTAGGCCCACTTGGGTACACAGACCTCGGCAAATTCATGTGCGTAGTTCGCGAGGCGCTCCCGAGGCATGCCGCGAAGGTAGCTCAAGAAGGCGCGCTTCGCCGTCGCCGTGCTGGCGAGGCCGCAGGCACGTGCCAGAGCGACGGGAAGGAACAAGCCGTGCAGGAAAACGCGCCAGGGCTCACGCCGGAGGACGAAATTGCAGAACAGCGCCTGCGTGTCGAAGGGCAGCAGGGTGTGGTCGAGGTCAAAAAAAGCGAACGAGCGGGCGGGCATGACGCGGGGAAGCCTAAGCGTCGCGTTTCGATCTGGCAAAAGATTCCCAGCCTTGACGGATGCAGGCGCGGACGGCACTGTGTGCGCCCTTTCTCGAAAAATACCCCCATGGCCCAAGAAACCACCCTCATCCTGCTCAAGCCTGACTGCGTCGAACGCGGCATCAACGGCGAAGTCATCAAGCGCTTCGAAGACGAAGGCTTCCGCATCCGCGGCTGCAAGATGATCAAGCTGACCGACGAGTTGCTGAAGGAGCACTACGCGCACATTGCCGACCGTCCGTTCTTCCCGACCGTGGCTGACTTCATGAAAAGCAAGCCGGTGATCGCCATCGCACTCACTGGAGACAACGTGATCGCGCATGTGCGTGACCTGCTGGGCCCGACGGACTCCAAGACAGCGCCGAAAGGCACCATCCGCGGTGATTTTGGAACGGACAAGATGACCAACGTCGTCCACGCGTCCGATTCGCCGGAAAATGCCGCCATCGAACTCGAGCGGTTCTTCCATCACGGGGAGCTTTTCAGCTATTGAGGCTGGCCAACGTTTCGCTAGACTCCCGGCGCGTCCTTCCCACGCCGATGTGGTGAAATGGTAAACACAGCAGACTTAAAATCTGCTGGGAGGCAACTCCCTTGCCGGTTCGAGTCCGGCCATCGGCACCAGAGGGCTAATGGATTCCACTATGCGTGGATTGCGGTCGTGCATGAGGCCACGAACCGTAGTGGACGACAATATCGGAACAATTGCGGCATGGCATGATCGGCGTCGTCAACCTGAACGACAAACGCGCCATGAACAACACCACATCCCACACCGCCCGCCAACGCTTCATCCAGAACCTCGCTGAGAGCGAGTTGTTCCAACACTACCAGAAAGCGTTTCACACCCTGACCAGCCTACCGCTGAATCTGGAATCTGTCGGCGAGGATGTGCATATCGACCACGTCAACACCCGCATCGGCGTTGCCGGTGTCGTGGAAACCCAGGTGCCGGTCCGTGTGGGCAAAAACACCATCGCCGTGATGCTTACCGGCGGCGTCCGCCTCCAGCCCGCGAACGCGGACACCTTCGCCCCAGTGGCGAAAGCACTGCTCGACGAAGGCCGCTCCGCCGCAGAAGTCCGCAGCGCCAAAGTGCAGTTCGAGCATGTGCCGGTGATGCAACCGGAGCGTTATGACGCTGCGATCGCGATTTTGCAGTCCTTTGCTCTCCAACTGGGTGAAAGCGCCCACCGCCTCCTGTTTGCGAACGCCACCCACGAGCCCGAGGCGGTGCGCAACGCGAAGGCCTTCATCCACCAGCACCTGGCCGAGCCGATGTCGCTCGAAGCGGTCGCCCGTGCGGTGAATGTGAGCCCCTTCCACTTCTGCAAGCTCTTCAAGCGCGCCACTGGCCTGACCTTCACGGACTTCGTGAACCGTGCGCGGGTCGAAAAGGCCAAGCGCATGCTGATGAAGCCCGCCGCCCGCATCACCGAAGTGGCCTACGATGTCGGCTTCCAGAGCCTGTCCCACTTCAACCGCAGCTTCCGCCGCATCGCGGATGAATCCCCCACGGAATTCCGCAGCCGCATGAAGAGCGGCGCACCAGCCCTGCTGGCCGCATAAAATTTGTCGCCATGCGCATCGCACCGCGATGTTTCGACGACATTAGCCCCGGAGAGAGCCTGAGCGCGTTGGGTTTCCTCTCCGGGGTTTTTTGCGCCCTGGTGGAGTCCTGGGAGAGCCATGCTCGGCATCACCGACGGCGGAAACGTGGGAGCATTTCCCTGCCCTCTGCGAGCATGCGGACTTGACCCGGCTCCCGCCTCTGCGCACACTCGCGACCCAACCCAAAACCAAGAACCAGAATCTTTGCTTATGAGCCGGAAAATCAGATACGGAATGATCGGCGGCGGACGTGGAGCCTTTATTGGCGGCGTTCACCGCATCGCAGCCTCCATCGACCAGCAGATCGAGCTCGTCTGCGGCGCCTTCTCATCCAATCCGGAGAAGTCGAAGGCCAGCGGCGCAGATTTCTTCCTGCCAGCCGAGCGCTGCTACGGCACCTTCGAGGAAATGATCAAAACCGAGGCTGCCCTGCCTGCGGACAAGCGCATGGACTTCGTCAGCATCGTGACGCCGAACCACATGCACTTCCCGGCCGCGAAAGCAGCGCTGGAGGCCGGCTTCCATGTGCTCTCCGACAAGCCCGCTACCTTCAACCTCGCCCAGGCCAAGGAACTGGCCCAGATCGTCAAGGCGAGCGGCAAGCTTTACGGCGTCACCTACAACTACACCGGGTATCCCTTGATCCGCCAGGCCCGCCAGATGATCGAGCAGGGCAAGCTGGGCGAAATCCGCAAGGTCGTCGTCGAGTACCCGCAGGGCTGGCTCGCCACCATGCTGGAAAACACCGGCCAGAAGCAAGCCTCCTGGCGCGTCGATCCCGCGATCTGCGGTGCTGCCGGCTGCATGGGCGACATCGGCACGCACGCGATCAATCTCGCCGAGTATGTCACCGGCTTGCACATCAAGGAACTCGCCGCTGACCTCACCCACTTCCTGGGCAGCCAGGGGCGCAAGCTGGAAGATGACGGCAATGTGCTTCTGCGCTTCACCAACGGCGCGAAGGGCGTGCTGCACTCGAGCCAGATCAGCGTCGGTTGTGAAAACAACCTCACCCTGCGCGTCTATGGCGAGCTGGGCGGCATCGAATGGAACCAGCTCGATCCGAACACGCTGATCGTCACCTGGCTCGACCAGCCGAAGCAGGTTTATCGCACCAGCATGGGCTATCTCGGCACGGCTGCCGCCGCCGCCACACGCACGCCCGCCGGGCATCCCGAAGGCTACCTCGAAGGTTTTGCGAACATCTACCGCAACTTCGTCAATCACATCCGCGCCGTCGAAGCCGGTACACCCGCCAATCCTCTCGACATGGATTACCCGACCATCGAAGAAGGCATTGCGGGCATGGCCTTCATCGAAGCCGTCGTCGCTTCGTCGGCCAACAACGCCGCCTGGACGCCGCTGGACTTCACGCCGACCACCCGGGCCAAGTATGGTGACGCGTCGCTGAACAGCGACCGTGGTGGATTGAGCTGATTCATCCTTCACAAAAAAAGGCGCAGGCTTTTTCGCCTGCGCCTTTTTCGTGTCAAAACGTCGAGATTAAATCGAAACCGGCTTCTTCGTCTTCGCGGAGGCGTAGATGGCGTCGATGACCTGCATGAGGCGGAGGGCTTGCTCGGGGGTGTTGAGCGGGGCGGCCTTGCCTTGGATGGCGTCGATGAAGTTCGCGGCGGAGCCGATGCGGCCCATGTCTTCGCAGGCAGGGGTGACGATGCTGCGGTTCACGCTATTGCCGTTTTCCTGGACGTAGAGCTCGCAGGTGTCGATGGCGGTGTTGTCGAGGCCGTCGATGCCGAAGAGGCGCTCGACCTTGCCACCGGCTTTCGTGCCTTGGAAGACGACGGAGACTTCTTCACGCTTCACCATCTCGGCCCAGGAGACCTGGAGGCTGAGCACCTGGCCGCCTTTGAAGGTGACGAAGCCGTGCGCGGCGTTTTCCACGTCGGTGGTGCCATCGGCGCGGTCAGGGATGCCCCAGGGGCCCTTGAACTGCTTGTCGGTGATGAACTCGGAGAAGGTCTGGCCGAGCACGTGGGCGGGCTCGGGATAGCCCATGAAGTACATGGCGAGGTCGATCATGTGCAGGAGGTCGATGAGCGGACCGCCGCCGGAGAGTTTTTTCGTGGTGAACCAGCCGCCAAAGCCGGGGATGCCGGTGCGGCGGATCCATTTGGCCTGAGCGGAGTTGATTTTGCCCACGGTGCCATCGGTGATGTACTTCATCATGGCCTGCGATTCCGGGCGGGCGCGATTATTGAAGTTGAAGAGCACCTTCTTCTTCGCGGCCTTGGCGGCGGCGATGATTTCTTTGACCTCAGCGGCATTCATCGCCGGGGGTTTTTCAGAGAAGACATGCTTGCCGGCCTTCAGGCACTGGATGGTGAGCGGCTTGTGAAACTTGTTCGGCACGATCACGCTGACGGCTTTGATCTCCGGGCTACCCTTCAGCATGGCGGCGACGGATTCGTAGGACTTGGCGATGCCCCATTTATCCGCAGCACGCTTCGCGGCTCCGGGTGCGGCGTCTGCCACGGCCACGATTTCCGCGCCTGCGTGGCGGAAACCCGCCGCGTGATACTGCAACATGCCGCCTGCTCCGATGATTCCGACTTTGATGGCCATAAAGGTGTGTGTTTGTGGGTTGATGGAAGTGATTTCCGGTCGCGAGGATGTCGATTGAGTGAGGTGGAGTCAAGATGGGAAAGCGGAGAGGGCTTCCCAGACCAACGCGAATAGCCGCCAATGTCCGGTTTCGGACAATTCGTGTTTATTCGCGGCCATTTGCGAAAAGTCGCGTTCGATTCATCCTCTGCACCATGCCCATCGCTCTCCGACCCGCCACACTGGATGATCTCGACGCCATCAACGCGATCTACAATCACTACGTCGAGCACAGCACCTGCACCTATCAGACCGTGCCCAGCACCGCCCAGGAACGACGCGAGTGGTTTGACGCGCATGGGCCGGAGCATCCGGTGATCGTCGCCGAGGAAAACGGTCAGATCATCGGCTGGGGTTCGCTCAGCCGCTTCCATCCGCGCCAAGCCTACTGCCACAGCGTTGAGGACTCCGTTTACATCCACCACGAGCATCAGGGCAAAGGCCTCGGCAGTATGATCCTCGGTCACCTCGTCGAACTCGCTAAGCAGATCGGCCATCACACCGTCCTCGGCGGCATTGATGCTGATCAAAAGGCCAGCATCGCGCTCCACGCCAAGTTTGGCTTCGAAAAAGTCTCCCATCTCAAGGAGGTCGGCCACAAGCACGGCCGCTGGCTGGATGTGATCTGGATGCAGAAGATGCTGTAACCGCAGCTTCTTGGAGTGGCGACGACTCGTCGCTCAAACCTCACAAAGCCGACGATTCGTCGGCTCTCCAAAGCATTGACGTTCGCAACTCATCTCGCTAGAACCGGCCCCCAGCCAACGTCTTGACGCCATGCACCTGGACCCTGCCTCGCTCTCCCGTCGCCGATTTCTCGGCTCGACGGCGATGGGGCTCTCCAGCGTGGCCTTGTCATCGCTGATGGCCGAATCGCGCTCGCATTTTCCGGCGAAGGCGAAGCGCGTGATCTGGCTCTTCATGCACGGCGGGCCGAGTCATGTCGATTTGTTCGATCCGAAGCCCGAACTCATCCGCCACGCTGGCAAACCGCTGCCAGAGAGCTACGGCGCGGTCGAAACGCGGCGCAAAGTCGCGCAGAATCCACTGCTGGGCCCCGTGAAGCCGTTTCAAAAGCACGGACAGAGCGGCATCGAGATCAGTGACTTCCTGCCAAACATGGCGCAGCTCGCCGATGAGATGTGCGTCATCCGCAGTTGCCATGGCGATAGCGTGAATCATCCACAGTCGGTCTATCAGATGAACACCGGCTCCATCCAGATGGGAAAGCCGAGCATGGGCAGTTGGGTGGCTTACGGACTTGGCTCCGAGAACGCCGACATGCCTGCCTTCGTCGTGCTGCCGGATCCCGGTGGTGGCTTGAAGGGCGGCCCTCCAGCCTGGGGCAGCGGCTACCTCCCGGCGACGTATCAAGGGACCACCATGCGGGCCGGCGAGAGCCCCATTCTGGACCTGCGTGGACCGCAAAGCAGCGCACGCCAGCGTGCGACGCTCGATCTCATCCAGCAGATGAATGCGCAACATCAGGCGCGGCATGAAGCCGACAGCGAACTCGATGCCCGCATCCGCGCCTACGAACTCGCCTTCCGCATGCAAAGCGCCGCACCGGAGGCGGTGGACATCTCCCGTGAAACCGAGGCCACCCAGCGGCTGTATGGCCTGGATCATCCGCAGACGAAGGAATTCGGCACACGCTGCCTGCTCGCACGACGCATGATCGAACGCGGCGTACGTTTTGTGCAGATTTACTCCGGCGACACGAACGGCTGGGACGCGCACGAGAACGTGATGACGAACCACAGCGAGCTCAGCGCCCGCACGGACAAGCCCGTGGCCGCCTTGATCTGCGATCTGAAGCAGCGTGGCCTCTTGGACGACACGCTGGTCATCTGGGGCGGCGAATTCGGCCGCATGCCGATGAGTGAGAAAGGCGTGGGACGCGATCACAACCCCTGGGGCTTCACCACCGTGCTGATGGGCGCTGGCGTGAAGCACGGTCACATCCACGGCGCCACCGATGAGTTCGGCCTCCGTGCCGCCGAGGACAAAGTCCACATCCACGACCTGCACGCCACGATTCTCCACATCCTCGGCCTCGATCACGAACGCCTCACCTTCCGCCTCAACGGGCTCGACCAACGGCTCACCGGCGTCGAAGGCAATGTCGTGAGGCAAATCCTGTCATGAAAGAGGCCTGCATCGCTTTCACCCTGCTGCTGGCCACGCATCATGCGCACGCCGTCGCCATTCACGCCTCCAGCGATCCGGTGAAGGATGAGCCGCCGATCACGGAAAAGGAGCGCGACCATTGGGCCTTCAAACCGCTGCAAAACACACCCGGCAAGACCAGCATCGACGATTTCACGGATCAACAAGCCAAAGCCGATCCCACAACGCTGATTCGACGCCTCACTTTCGATCTCATTGGCCTGCCGCCCACACCCGAAGAGGTTCGAGCTTTCACTCAATCGCCCCATTCCTCCCATCAGTCCTATGAAGCCTTGGTGGACAAACTGCTCGACTCCCCCCGCTATGGCGAGCACTGGGCTCAGTGGTGGCTCGATCTCGCCCGCCACGCGGACACGGACGGCTTTGAATACGATGCCGAACGCGGCCGCGCCTGGCAGTATCGCGACTGGGTCATCGACGCGCTGAACCGCGACATGCCCTTCGATGAATTCATGCAGAAGCAGATCGCGGGCGATTTGATGGGCGATGAAACGGCCACGGGTTTTCTCTTCGCCGCGCCCGACATGCCCGACCTCAACAAGCAGGACGAGCGCCGCCACGTCCTGCTCAATGACATCACCACCGCCGTCGGTTCCGTGTGCTTCGGCCTCACCATTGGCTGTGCGCAGTGCCACGATCATGCTTACGATCCGATCAGCCAGACCGACTTCTACCGCCTGCGGGCCTTTTTCGACAACACCGTGCTACCCAAGGAGCGCAAACCGCTCGGCCCCTTCGTGCGTGTCTTCACCGAAAATGTGCCAGCGAGCACCGTGTTTGTGCGTGGCGACTTCAAACGGCCTGGTCCGACGATCCAGCCCGCCTTCCCACGTATTTTTGGCAGCACACCGGCCAATGCCGACCGTCTCGCACTCGCGAAGTGGATTGCGAGCAAAGACAACGCAATCTTCCTGCGTGCGACGGCGAATCGCATCTGGCAGCAGCATTTCGGCAAGCCACTGGCCGCCATTCCCGGCGATCTCGGCCATCAAGGCGAAGCTCCAACGAATCCGGCGGTGCTCGACTGGCTCGCCGCCGAGTTGCCGCGTCAAAACTGGAGCCTCAAGAAGCTGCACAAGGTCATCGTGATGTCGCAGCACTACCAACAGTCCAACGCGCCGCGCAAACGCCTCACCGGCGAGATGCTGCGCGATGCCATGCTCAGTGTCAGCGGACGTTTGAACCTCAAAACTGGTGGTCCGGGTGTGAAACTGCCGCTGCCGAAGGAGATCAGCGACACGCTGCTCAAAAAGCAGCACGAAATCACACCCGATGCGACCGAGCACGACCGCCGCAGCATCTACACCTTCGCCCGCCGCAACCTGCGCAACCCGCTCTTCGAATTGTTTGACCGTCCTGACGCCCAGATCAGTTGCGCACGCCGCAACGAGTCCACCACCGCCCCACAGGCACTCATGCTGCTCAATTCCGAGTTCGCCCACGGCATCGCCACCAAACTGGCCACTGACTTGATGGAACAATATGGCTCCGACGCCTCCGCACTCATCACCGATGCCACCTTGCGCTGTCTGGCACGCCAGCCGACAAAGCAGGAACTCAAAACCGGTCAAACCTTCCTGCAAAAACACGCCACACTCACCTCCAGCTTCCGCGATGCCTTCACAGATTACTGCCTGGCACTGCTGAACTCGAACGAGTTCCTTTATCTCGACTGATTCATGGAAACGTGAATGGCGAAGGCGCCGGGGTTTCCCCCGACGCCTTCATGTGGATCGGCCCTCATAAGCCGGATTCTGTGTCCCCGACGTCTTGCGACGCCTGGCTGTGATCATTTATCTGTCGGGCTGAGCGACCAACCCGCCCCTGCTTGCGCAGTGGTGCGACTATTACCCGGAGCTATCCATCCCTTGCGGGACTTGCGGCCAGGCGGGCCGTTTCTCCTGTTCTGTCTTGCACCGCATGAGGTTTGTCGTGCCCCCTTCCTCGCGGTCGGGGCGGTGGGCTCTTACCCCGCCTTTTCACCCTTGCCCGTCCTTCGCTCTTGCGAGCTACGGAGGGCGGTTTGTTTTCTGTGACACTGTCTGTGACCGCGGCTTGCACCGCAGCCCCCACGCTTTCACGTGGCATGCTGCCTTGTGGTGTCCGGACTTTCCTCTGGCATCCCCGCCTTGCGGCAAAAACACCAGCGATCACTCCGGCCGACCCGTTGCGAGACTAACGGCATCCCGCAAGAAGGGCAAGCCGGCCTTTCCGGCGAACAATGTTCGCAACCAGCCGGCAAGAACGCTGTTTGAAGCCCTCGAACCCGATTCCCATCATGAAACTGCTGCCCACTTTACTCCTCGTTCTTGCCACCAGCCATGCCACGCTCCTCGCCGAAGATGCGCCGAAAAAAGAAGCTGCCAGCGGGGCTGCCAAAGGAGCTGGTGGAGAAAAAATCCGCGAGATGATGCTTCAGCGCTTCGATGCCAACAAGAACGGCACGCTCGAACCCGAAGAACGCCAGGCGGCGATGAAGGCCTACCAAGAGCGCAAGGGAGGCGCTCCGAAAGGCGGTGCTCCCGGAACCACCGACACGGAGAGTGGCAAAGGTGCCAAGCTGCAAGAAATGGTGCTCCAGCGTTTCGATGCGAACAAGAATGGCGTCATGGACCCCGAAGAGCGCGAAGCCGCGATGAAGGCGATGAAGGCGATGCAGGATCGCAAAGGCAAGTCGGGCGGAATTCCCGGAGCAGGCGTTCCCGGCACGGAAAGTGGAGGCAGCAAGTTTCGTCGTCCGCCAGAAGCACCGAAACCGGATGCGCCGAAGTGAGTCTGAGGTGATGCGGGCACTCCTGCCCGCGAGAGGAGCGTTCTTTGCGGGCAGGAGTGCCCGCATCACTCTTCGCTCTTCGTCAGATCATTCATCCGCGCTCTTCCCTTTCTTCTTCGGCACTTCAGGCAGCGGGAGGCCTTTCTGTGCAGCCTCCCACTCGGCGTAGCCCTTCTTGCTGCGGTTGCCGAGATACTTGTAGGTGTCGAAGATCGCGGCATTACCAAGTTCGCGCGGGTCTTTTTCCTCCTTGAGCATGGTTTCGAGCTTGGCGCGCAGTTCCTTCTTCGTGTCGGCAAATTTGGGATCCGCGGCCAGGTTTTTCAGGCACTCAGGATCGTGCGCGATGTCATACAGCTCCTCTTCGGGGCGATAATTGAAGGCGAGGTCGTAGAAGAGGTCCTTGTGATCGACGATCCACGATTTTGTGGGTCCATCGTCGCAGTTGCCGTAACCCGTCTCCGGATTGCAGGCCGGCCAGCGTTCCGGGTAGTAGTTGTGGCTGTAGAAGAACTCGGGGGTGCGGATGGCGCGCACGGGATAGCCCCAGTCGTTCGGGCGTCCCAAATCGTGCCGTTCCTTGCCCGCGAGCATGATTTTGCGATCCTCGATGAAGCCGCTCTTCTCACTGCGCAAAATGTTCACGAGGCTTTTGCCGCTCATCTGCTCATGAACGGGCAGTCCGGCGAGTTCGAGGTACGTCGGGGCAAAATCACGCACGTTGATGAAGTCTTCGACGACGCGACCCGGCTTGATGCCTTTGCCCCAGCGCATCGCCAGCGGCAGATGATAGCCGTCTTCATAAATCTGTCCCTTCACGCGAGGAAATGGCATGCCGTGGTCGGACGTGATGACGATGAGCGTGTCTTCGAGCAGCCCCTGCTTCTCCAGCAGCGTGAGCGTGCGGCCGATTTGTTGATCGGCCCACTCGACCTCAATGGCATAGTCGGCGAGATCGCCGCGCACGGTCGGATTGTCGGGCAAGTAGCCGGGCACCTTCACGTCCTCGAGTTTTTTGCCGAGGCGGACGCCGGAATCGAGTTCATAACCGCGATGGGGCTCCTTGAAGCCCATCCAGAAGCAGAAGGGCTGCGCTTTATCCCGCTGCGTGAGAAAGGCCTCGAAATTGCGCGGATAATCGTTCGCGCCGATGCCCTTGGCGGGGGCTTTTTGGGTGTATTGGTCGAACGAAGGCCCGGCAGGATTGCGCGTGCGGCCTTCCAATTTGAATTCGCCCGGTCCCCAGCCCTTCCCGGTCAAACCGACCGTGTAGCCGCCTTTTTCGAGCAGATCAGGATACACGGCGAACTTCGGCGGCAAGATGCCGCCGTGGCAGACTGCCTCCTCGAGCTGCCAGGTGTTGCGACCGGTGAGAATCGAGGCACGGCAGGGGCTGCACTTCGGATTCGAGGTGAAGGCGCTTTTGAAAAGAATGCCTTCCTTCGCCACACGGTCGAAGTTGGGTGTCTTCACCCACTCGCAGCCATACGCGCCGGCATGCTGCCAGCCCCAGTCGTCGAAAATGATGAAGAGGATGTTCGGACGCGGCGCCTCGGCGGCGTGAAGGCTGAAAGCAAACGACAGTGCGGCGACGAGGGTCAGGAGCAGTTTCACGCGCCCTGAAACGCAGCCAGGAAGGCTGCCTATCAACTTGCAGCCGCCTCCTCCACGCTCACGCAGGTGCAGACGAGATGGCGGTCGCCATAGACGTTGTCCACACGCGAGACGGGCGGCCAGTATTTGGCCTCCTGCACCCAGGGCAGCGGGAAGGCGGCGGCCTCGCGGGTGTAGGCATGCGGCCAGTCGCTTTTCATCACAAAGGCAGCGGTGTGCGGTGCCTGCTTCAGCGTGTTGTCGGTGGGATGATACTGGCTGCACTCGACACCGATCATCTCGGCGTGGATGCACTGCATGGCGTCGATGAAACGATCCAGCTCGGCTTTGCTCTCGCTTTCCGTCGGCTCGATCATGAGCGTGCCCGCGACGGGCCAGCTCATCGTCGGCGCGTGATAGCCGAAGTCCATGAGGCGCTTCGCCACGTCCTCGACGGTCACTTTGTGGAAATGGCTGAAGTCGAGGATGCACTCGTGCGCGACGAGACCGTTCGAGCCCTTGTAGAGCGTGGGGAAGTTTGTTTCGAGCTTCTTCGCGACGTAGTTCGCGTTCAGGATGGCAAACTTCGTGGCATCGGTGAGACGCGGCCCCATCATGGCGACATACATCCACGAAATGGTGCAGATGCTCGCGCTGCCCCATGGCGCGGAACAAACCGCGCCCTCGCGGCGGTCCGGCCGCCAAGTGTGATGGCCGGGCAGATGCGGACGCAGATGCGCGGCCACGGCGATGGGGCCGACACCCGGCCCGCCACCGCCGTGCGGGATGCAGAAGGTCTTGTGCAGATTCAAATGGCACACATCAGCGCCGATACGGCCCGGCGAGGTGAGGCCGACCTGCGCGTTCATATTCGCGCCGTCCATGTAAACCTGGCCGCCGTGGTCATGCGTGAGACGGCAGATTTCGACGATGGACTCCTCGAACACGCCGTGTGTCGAAGGATAGGTGATCATCAGCGCGGCCACCTTGTCCTTGTTCGCGGCGAGCTTGGCCTTGAGGTCGTCGAGAGCCACGTTGCCCTGGTTGTCACAGGTCACGGGCACGACCTTGAAACCACACATGACGGCGCTGGCCGGGTTCGTGCCGTGCGCCGAAGTCGGAATGAGGCAGACGTCACGATGATCATCCTTGTTCGCCTCGTGGAAGCGTTTGATGGCGAGCAGGCCCGCGTATTCGCCCTGCGAACCGGCATTCGGCTGGAGTGAGACCGCATCAAAGCCAGTACACTCGGCCAGCCAGGCCTCCAGATCGCCAAACATCGTGCGATAGCCCTCCGACTGGTCGTGCGGGCAGAAGGGATGCAATCCATGCACCTCCGGCCAGCTCAGGGGCATCATCTCCGCCGCGGCGTTGAGTTTCATCGTGCAGGAGCCAAGCGGGATCATGCTGCGGTTCAGCGCGATGTCCTTCGACTCGAGGCGGTGCAAGTAGCGCATCATCTCCGTCTCAGAGTGATACGAGTTGAAGACCGGATGTGTGAGGAAGCCAGAAGCGCGGTGATGCAGCGCGGAGCAGTGCAGCGGATGGGCGTCATCGAGCACCGGCGGGTGCTGCGGCTTCGAAATGCCGAAGGCGGTGATGAGATTGAGCAGCTCCTCCTCACGCACGCGTTCGTCGAGCGCGACGCCGACAGTGGTGGCGTCGATTTTGCGCAGGTTGATGCCGAAGAGCAGGGCGCGCTTGAGCAGATCGTCGGCGTTCGGCACGCGAACACTGAGAGTGTCGAAGAAATCATCGCTCAGCACGTCGATGCCGCCGCGCAGAAGCTCGCCGGCGAGCCAGACGGCCGCGCCATGCACGCGACGGGCGATGGCCTTGAGCCCCTGCGGGCCGTGATAGACGGCGAACATGGACGCCATGACGGCGAGCAGCACCTGGGCGGTGCAAATGTTGCTGGTGGCCTTCTCCCGGCGGATGTGCTGCTCGCGGGTTTGGAGCGAAAGACGATAGGCGGGCCTCCCGGACGCATCCTTCGACACGCCGATCAATCTTCCCGGCAGACGACGCTTCAACGCGTCTTTGACGGCCATGAAAGCCGCGTGCGGGCCGCCGAAGCCGAGAGGCACGCCGAAGCGCTGGCTGTTACCGACGCAGATGTCCGCGCCGAACTCACCCGGCGCGCGCAAAACGGTGAGCGCGAGCAGGTCGGCGCTCACGACGAGCAAAGCGCCGGCCTCATGCACCTCGTTGGCGAGTTCGGAGTAATCCTGGATGACGCCGAATGTGTCCGGATACTGCACGAGCACGGCGGCGAGGCCTTTGGTGCCGTCATGCTTCCATTTCGTGACGTCACCGACCTCCACGCGGATGCCCAGCGCGTCCATGCGCGTGCGCACGACCTCGATGCAGTGCGGGTGGCATTTGTCGGAGACAAACACACGCGAGGAGCCGGCGACCTGGGCTGCGGCAAGCCCGAGCGCCTCCGCACAAGCGGTGCCCTCGTCGAGCAAGGAGGCGTTCGCGACATCCAGCGCGGTGAGATCACGGATCATCGTCTGAAAGTTGATCAGCGCCTCCAGTCGCCCTTGAGCGATCTCAGCCTGGTAGGGCGTGTAGGCGGTGTACCAGCCCGGGTTCTCGAAAATGTTCCGCTGAATGACCGGCGGCGTGAAGGTGTCGTGAAAGCCGAGACCGATGAAGGAGCGCAGCACCTTGTTCCGGCTCATGATCTGGCGCATGCGGCGCAACGCCTGCTCCTCGCTGAGCGGATTGGCCAGACTCAGCTTCTCACGCACGCGGATGCCTTCCGGCACCACTTTGTCGATCAGTTCATCGAGCGTCTTGAAACCAAGCGTTTGCAGCATACTCTCCGCCTCGGCAGCGGAGGGGCCAATGTGGCGGCGGGAGAAATTTGTGGGCATCGAATTCGGGGCTCAACTGATGTGTTTGCGATACGCTTCCGAGTTCATCAGAGCGTCCGCCTCGGCCGGGTTCGAGGCCTTGATCTTGAAAATCCAGCCGCCGAGGTAGGGATCGCGGTTGAGCAGGCCCGGATCGTTGCTCAGCGTCTCATTGACCTCAACGATCTCGCCCGAAACAGGCGCGTAGATGTCACTGGCAGCCTTCACCGACTCGATCACGCACACCTGCTGCCCGGCACTGACCTGAGCGCCGACTTTGGGAGGATCGACGAAGACAACATCCGTCAGCTCAGCCTGCGCGTGGTCCGTGATACCCACGGGGGACGGATTTTGCATCGGGTCGATCCATTCGTGGGATTCGCGGTAGCGGAGGTTGTCGGGGATGTTGCTCATGGGAGTGCTTGATTGAGAGTCAGACGGCTGGTTTGCGGTAAAACGGCTTCTTCACGATCTCCGCTGGGAAACGACGGCCACGGATTTCGATCTCGATGGTGCTGCCGATCTTCGTCGCGTCCACCGGAAGATAGGCCATGCCGATGCCAGTGCCAAGGCTGGGCGATTGCGTGCCACTGCACACTTCGCCGACGATTTGCCCCCCATGCGCAACCGGATAATGCGGACGCGGGGGTGGCGTGGTGCCAGTCATTCGGAAGGCAGCCAGTTTGTCAGGCAATCCCGCGGTTTTCTGCGTCAGGAGCGCCTCACGACCGACGAAGTCACCCTTTTCGAGCGCCACGAAGAAACCGAGCCCAGCCTGCAGCGGCGTGCGCGTTTCGGAGAGGTCGTTGCCATTGAGCGGATAGCCCATCTCGAGGCGCAGCGTGTCACGCGCGCCGAGTCCGCATGGCACACCACCCACAGCCTTCACAGCATCGACGATCTTGCGGAACCACGTTCCGGCCGTTTCAGCAGGCATGAAAAACTCAAAGCCTTCCTCGCCGGTGTAGCCGGTGCCGCAGAGCCACATCGGGCCAGTTTCGGTCATGGTGACGAGGATCGTGTTGTGCGCGGGAAAGGAATTCTCGTTGCCGAAGACCGCAGCGGCGACTTCGCGTGCTTTCGGCCCCTGAATGGCCAGACCGGCGGTGAAATCACTCGCATTGGCCATCATCACGTCGTCGTCCTCGGTGAGCTGGGACTCGATCTGCGCCCAGTCGGCGTCAATGCGCGACGCGTTGACCACGAGGAAGAATTCGCGCTCGCTGGTGCGGTAGGCGATCAAATCATCTATCACGCCACCCTGGGCGTTCAGCAGCAGTGTGTATTGCCCCTGGCCGGCAGCGAGCTTGTTGATGTCGTTCGTCAAAACGCGGTTCAGGAAGGCTTCCGCGCCTTTTCCGCTCACAATCAACTGCCCCATGTGCGAGATGTCGAACACGCCGACGCTTTGACGCACGGCTTTGTGCTCCTCGACGATGCCCGTGTATTGCACGGGCATGTCCCAGCCCGCGAAAGGCACCATTCGCGCGCCCATCTCGACATGCACAGAGTGCAAGGGGGTGCGGCAGAGAGAGGCAGGGTCGGACATGGTGCGCGCATGGTGTGAAGCACCGCCGCTTTGTCAATCCACGCTCCATTTGGAGCTAAGAACCGCGTGGTGTTGTCGTTTGCCACGCTTCTCAAACCCTCCATAGTCAGCACCCGCCAACCCCCACCATGGCAGCCCCCTTTCTCACCCAGGATTTTCACATCCGCTGGTCCACCCTGACCCCGGATCACATCGAAGCCGACATCCGCACCGCCCTTGAAAAGGCCCAGGCGGATCTCGATGCGCTCATCGACCAGGATCGCGGCAAATTGAGCTTTGAATCTGTCGTGCTTGGCCTCGACGAAGTCACCCGCGGCCTCAACGAAGCCTGGGGCCTCGTGACGCACCTCGACTCGCTGTGCAACTCCCCTGCCCTGCGCGAGGCACACAACAAGATGCTGCCGGAAATCAGCACCTTCTTCGCCAAAATACCGCTCAACGAGCACCTGTGGGATCTGCTTGTCACCTACAGCACCACGGAGGAGGCGAAAAAGCTCGCCCCCGTGCGGAAACGTGCGCTGGAGGAGGAAATGCAGGGCTTCATCGAGGCCGGCGCCGATCTGCCACCGGAGCAGAAGAAGCGCATGGAGGAACTCTCCACCGAACTGTCCAAGCTGACCCAAAAGTACTCCGAAAACGTCCTCGACTCGACGAACAAGTGGGATCTCATCATCGACGATCCAAAGCAGCTGCAAGGCCTGCCGCCCTCTGCTATCGAGTCGGCGCGTGCAGATGCTGCGGCCAAGAACCACGGCACTGTAGATAAGCCCGCATGGCGCCTCACCTTGAAGGCTCCTTCCATGATCCCGGTCATGGAATACCTGGAGGATGAGTCCATCCGCAAACAAGTTTGGGAAGGCACCTGCGCCATTGGACGTGGTGGCGAGCACGACAACACCGAGCTTGTCTGGAAAATTCTCCGCCTCCGCCATGAGAAGGCGAAGATCATGGGCAAGGCGAACTTTGCCGATCACATCCTCGCCCACCGCATGGCAAAGACCGGCCGCAGCGCGCTGCGTTTCATCGAGGATCTGTATTCCCGCATCCAGGAGGCCTTCCAGCGGGAAACGATCGAGTTGCAGGAATACCGAGCCGACGCCGACCATCAGTCCGTTGATCTCTTCGAGCCGTGGCAGATCGCTTTTTGGGCCGAAAAGCAGCGCAAGGCCAAGTATGACTTCGACGAAGAGGAACTGCGCCCCTATTTCCCGCTCGACAAGGTGCTCGCTGGCATGTTCCAGCTCGCAGAAAGGGCGTTCGACCTTCGCATCACGCCGCGTGAGGTCGTTTATGTCGCGCCGGGAACGGAAGCCCCGAAAAACGTCAGCCCCCAACCCGGCAAAGCCGGTCCTGTCGAGGTCTGGCACCCTGAGGTGAAGTTTTATGAGGTGCGCAATGAGAAGGACGTCCACATCGGCTCCTTCTACGCCGACTGGCATCCGCGTGACTCGAAACGCGGCGGTGCTTGGATGAACTACCTCAAAATGGGTGTGCCGCCGAGTGGCGAGCGCGATCGCCGTCTGCATCTCGGCCTCATCTGTGGCAACATGACACCGCCGGTGGATGGCAAGCCCGCGCTGCTCACGCACGATGAGGTCTGCACGGTATTCCATGAATTTGGCCACCTGCTGCACCAACTGTGCGGCAATGTCGAAATTCCCGCGCTCAACGGCGTGAACGTTTACTGGGACTTCGTCGAGCTGCCTTCGCAGCTCCTGGAGAATTTCTGCTGGGAGCGTGAGAGCCTCGACCTCTTCGCCAGACATCACGAGACTGGCGAGGCGATCCCCGCGAAGCTCTTCAAGAAGATGCTCGCCGCGAAAAACTACCGCAGCGCCAGCGACATCATGCGGCAGCTCGCCTTTGGCAAACTGGACCTCGAACTGCACATGCACCATGCCACTGACGAGGGAGCGGACCTCGACAAGCTCGCTCGCAAGCTGCTCGAGGGATACGTCATGCCGCTCAAAACCGAGCCGCCAACGATGGCGCGCCGTTTCGGTCATCTTTTCAGCAATCCTGTCGGTTATGCCGCCGGCTACTACAGCTACAAGTGGGCCGAGGTGCTGGACGCAGACGCTTTCACACGCTTCCAGAAGGAAGGCGTGCTCAATCCCGCCGTCGGCCGCGAGTTCCGGGACACGATCCTCAGCAAAGGCAACTCCGAGGACCCCGCGAAGCTCTACCACGACTTCATGGACCGCGATCCCGACGCGATGGCTCTGCTCGTGCGAGCGGGGCTGGCCTGATCACGCTGAATGGTGGGCGCGTCCGCGATACGCGAACGCAAAGAACACGCACACCACCGCGGTGAGCGCCGTCTCGCCCCACCAAAAGCGCGACCAATCGGTCACGCCGTTTTGTGTGCAGGCATCGTACCACCAGCCGCCGCCGAGATAGCCGAACAAGTTCCCCACACCGCTCATCAGCAGCGCCAGCAGAGCCTGGGCGCGCACACGCCAGCGTGGATCGATCCGCTCCTCAAGGTAGATCTGCGTGGTGATGAAATAGAGCGTGAAGGCAAAACCATGCAAGAAGGTGCCGAACATCACCCAGCCCGTCGTGGCGAGCGCATTGAAGGAATAGCGCACCACACAAATCGCGATGCCGGAGAGGAAGACCCATTTCAAGCGCACACGGGCCAGCACACCCGCCAGCAACAGCATAACGAAAATTTCCGTCGTCTGGCCGAGCGACATGACGGCGGAGATGTTTTTTACGCCTAGATCACCTAGATGCCGCGAGGTGTAGGGATAAAAAGCGGCCAGCGGAATGCAGTAGAGCGCCGCAGTAATGAAAACGACGCGATGATCGCGATGCTTGAGCAATTCAAGAGCGTCCAGACCGAGAATCTGCCGCCAGGTGCGGTGCTGGAGCACTTCGCCGGGAGGAATGTCCGGCAGGCGCCAGGTCAGCGTCATGACCAGCAGCCACAAACACGCTGCAGTGAGCCCCCCGACGAGCGACGCGTCCGCTTTGAGCACAAAGCTGATGATCCAGCACCCGACCATCCATCCAGCCGTGGCCCAGGCTCGCAGCGGGCCGAACTGCCGCTTTGCATCGTGCAACTGAGAGAAAACGATGCTGCTGGCCACGCTCCACACCGGCGTGGCCACAAGCGCCTGCACCTGGGCGCAGGCCAGCACCGCCGCGTCGCTCCATCCCCACGCGAGAGACCCGCAGGTAAGCAGGAGCGCCGCGCTCGTCGCCGCCGTGAGCCAGCGCAGCAGCAGCACCGGCGAGTGCCTCTGATCAGCCATCGCTCCGACAAACAAGGGTGAGATGAAGGCTGCCACAGCTGTGGTGGAAAACACCAGCGGCACGAGATGGCCGCGTCCGTGTGCGGTGAAAACATTGGTCAGCGGCACGCCCCACATGCCCATCGGCATCGCCGTGCTGAAAAACAGCGTCGCAAGCGTGCGGCGGCTGGCTTTGGCATCCGGTTGGGGTTCGGGCATCGTTTCTGGAATAAACGCGACTCTCACAAACTCCAATCGCGGGATTCGAAAAAGCGTTCCTTGCGCCTCCGGCCCGCCTTTCCATCTTCCGCGACCTTTCTCCCGCCCAACCAGTTTCTCACATGGAAAACGTCATCATCATCGGCACCGGCTGCGCCGGATACACTGCGGCCATCTACACCGGCCGCGCCAATTTGAAGCCGCTCATCCTTTCGGGGAACCTCCCCGGCGGCCAGCTCACCACCACGACGGAGGTGGAGAACTTCCCCGGCTTCCCAAATGGCATCATGGGGCCTGAATTGATGATGAGCATGCAGGCGCAGGCGGAGAAATTCGGCGCTCGCATCGAGTACTCGCTCGTCAGCAGCGTCAAAAAGACCGCCGCAGGCCATTTTGAGGTCGTCACCGAGAGCGGCACGGTTTACGAGGCCCACAGCGTGATCGTGGCGACCGGTGCCTCGCCGAAGCATCTCGGCCTGCCGAACGAAAAAGCCCTCATCGGTCACGGATTGACCAGTTGCGCCACCTGTGACGGCGCTTTCTACCGCAACGTGCCCGTCTGCGTCATCGGCGGCGGTGATTCAGCCTGTGAGGAGGCCGGTTTCCTCACCAAATTCGCCAGCACGGTCTATTTGATCCACCGCCGCGACACACTGCGCGCCTCGAAGATCATGGCCGACCGCACGCTCGCCAATCCGAAGATCAAGCCAGTCTGGAACAGCACCGTCAGCGAGTACCTAACCGATGAAAAAGGCGAGATGCGTGCTGTGACGCTGCAAAACCTCGTCACCGGAGAAAAGAACGAGCTGGAGCTGAAGTGCGTCTTCGTCGCCATCGGCCATATCCCGAACGCGGCCTTCCTCGGCGACCTCGTCGATACTGACGAAAACGGTTACATCCTGCAAACGCAGGGCACGCGCACCAAGACAGAGGGCCTCTTCGCCGCGGGTGACGTGGCCGACCATGTCTATCGCCAGGCCATCACCGCCGCCGGACAGGGTTGTGCCGCAGGTCTTGAGGCCGAGCGCTATCTGGCGGACCAAGGCGTGCATTGATTGACGCTGGACAGATGCTCGTGGCACGGCATGTATCGCGGCGAAGAAACGCGCCCGATTTCCCTACGCATGAGCCATCTGGAGACCCAAAAAATCATCCGCCTCGCCCTCCTCACCGCCGTCGCGCTGCTGGTGTCCTGCCAGACGGGCGGCTCACGCGGACAGACACAGTACCTCGAAGCCTTCAATCCTGGCAGCGTGCCGCATTCTTCATTGTACAACGCCGACCAAGTTTCTTACTGGGATGGTGATGGCGTTGGAGGAGCCGCCAGCGTGACGATCGACCTCAGCGACCAGAAGGCCTACTTCTACAAAGGCGGCACCCTGGCAGGCGTCTCCGCCCTCTCCACCGGAGATGAGAAGCACCCGACGAAGACAGGAAGCTTCAAAGTCATCGAAAAAGACCAGTGGCATAAATCCAACCTCTACGGCGACTTTGTGGACGGTGCCGGAAACGTCGTCGTGGCCAACATCGACATCACCAAGGACAAACCGCCGCCCGGAACGCGGTTTGAAGGCTCCAAGATGCACCACTTCATGCGTTTCACCGGCGGCATCGGCATGCACGAGGGCTTCCTGCCCGGCTACCCAGCCTCCCACGGCTGCGTGCGCATGCCCGGCCACATGGCGGCCATTTTCTACAACAACGTGGTCAAAGGCACGCCCGTCACTGTGCGTCCCTGACCCCAGCCCATCCCCCAACATGACACCGGAAACGCCGATCGAAATCAGCCCTACGGATGTCAGCTACCTGATGGGACGCCCAGGGCCGCGCACCTTCCGCCTCATCGATTGCCGCGAAGACAGCGAGTGGCATGTCTGCCATCTACCGGATGCGCAACTCGTCCCGCTCTCCCGTTTTGGCGAGCTCGCACCGCAGGTCTTCGCCAACACCCAGGAGCATCTCATCATTTACTGCCACCACGGCATGCGCAGCCTGCGCGCGGCCCAGTGGCTCCGGGAATACGGCTTTGTAAATGCCCAGAGCATGCGCGGCGGCATCGACGCGTGGGCGGACCTCGTCGATCCTGAGATGCCGCGTTATTAAATCACACGCCGCAGACTTTGCGGTGGCACGTTCATTCGTGGCGACTACCATGCTCGCCCCCTCATCCCGCCACGCATGGTTCGACTTCTCACCCAGCAAGGACAGCTCATCGACTGGAACGATGAAAAGACGCATCCGTTCCCGGACAATCTTGTCTTCCTGGATCTGCTGAACCCCGGACGTGCCGAGGAGCTGGAAGCAGAAAAGTGGCTCGAATACCAGCTCCCCACGCGTGAGGAAATGCAGGAGATCGAGGAGTCCAGCCGGCTCTACATGGAAAAAGGGGCGCTCTACATGACCGCGTGGCTCCCCGTCGGGCTCGACACGCCCGATCCAGACAGCACCTCCATCTCCTTCGTCATCGCGCCCGATTGCCTCACCACCGTTCGTTACGCGGATCCGTTGGCCTTCCGAGTACTTGCAGAGCAGGTGCGGCGGCAGTGCAGCACGCCCTTGAGCAGCGACGCCGTCTTCCTCACGTTGCTCGAGCTTATCGTCGCCCGCATCGCTGACGCGCTGCAGAGCGTGGAAGGCGACATGAAGAAGATCTGCCGTGACATCTTCAGCCTCGATCCCCACAAGGCGCAGGCCGCCGTGGAAAAGGATCTCAGCGATGTGGTCAAGCTCCTCGGCCGCCGCAGTGCGCTCGTGGCGAATTTGCGCGAGAGCCTGCTCAGCCTCAGCCGCATGCTGCAATACTTCCTCAACAACGCCGCGACCTGGATGCGCGGCGATCTCGCTGCGCAGTTCCGCAGCGTCATGCGCGACATCAAGAGCCTTGATGACTACACGAACCAGCAGACGCAGGAGATGACCTTCCTGCTGGAGTCCACGCTCGGTCTCATCAACATCCAGCAGAACCAGATCATCAAAATCTTCACCGTCGCCAGCGTGCTCTTCATGCCGCCGACGCTCATCGCCAGCATCTACGGCATGAACGTCGGCCTGCCCGCCCAAGGCCACGGCTGGGCCTTCCTCATCGTCATGATGGTGATCGTCCTCTCCGCCGTGCTTCCGATCTGGTTCTTCAAGCGCAAGCGGCTGCTGTAGGATGTAGGCTGGATGTGTTGGGCGGGAATCAACATAGCTTCGCCCACCGTTCGCTTTGCCCGATTATCCGACTCGGGAGGATCGCAAAGGCTCCCCGACTCTCGAGCACCCCAAATCCAGCTGGATACTTCGGCGAACATTGCTTCGTGTGTTTGCCTCAACTCATCCCGCCGAACACATCCGGCCTACATTGAAATGCGTGCGCTGATAGAAAGCCTTGCTTGCCAAACAACGCTGCGGCGGGCAATCATCCGGGCATGCAGGACACCATCACCACGGTGCAAACAAAGCGCGGACCGCTTACTTATCGCATGACCCGCCTGGAGGACGCGGATGAATCATTCGACCTCGAATTCTGGCAGGCGCAGAGCGCGGAAGCGCGCTTCGCAGCCGCTTGGGAGATGGTGGAAACCACATGGGAGATGAAAAACCGACCAGCGCATGAACTCCGACTTCAAAGAACTCTTGGCCGCTTTGTGCCAATGCCAGGTTAGGTTTCTTGTGGTGGGCGGTTACGCCGTCATGTTTCACACGGAGCCGCGCTTTACCAAAGACCTGGATCTCTGGATTGAACCGAATCATGAAAACGCACTGCGACTGCGGCAGGCGCTGCAAATCTTCGGCGCATGGCTGGAGCACATGAGCGAGGAGGACTTCTGCCAGGAGCGGGTCATGTTTCAGATCGGCCTGCCGCCGACCCGTGTCGATTTTCTCACCAGTGTGCCGGGGCTGGAGTTCACCGCATGCTGGGAACGCCGGAAGGAATCAAGGCTGGGCGGCGTGAACGTGCCCATGCTGGGCCTGGAAGACCTGATTACCGCCAAAGAGACCGCCGGACGCGATCAAGACCTACTCGACCTCAAGAAGCTGCGAAAAAGTCGCAAATGATCACCGATCCAGCGCCGCCATCGGGAAGTCGGCGCTGTTTGTGTGCTGGGCGGCCATGAGGGTTCGTATCTTCGTGATGACATCAGGGTGCTCGGCAGCGACGTTTTTCGTCTCCGCAGGATCGGTGGCGATCTTGAAGAGTTCCTCACTTGGGGCGGCGGCCTTCGCTTTGCCACCTTTGCCGGTGAGATTGCGGCGCACGAGCTTCCAATCGCCCATGCGCAGGATCTGCTGGCCGCCATAGCCTGGGAATTCGCGGTAGAGGAACTCACGCGCGGGCTGTTTTTCGCCCAACAACGTCGGCGCGAAGCTGATGCCGTCGATCTTCGCGGGTGTCTTATCCTTCGCGCCAGCGATTTCGACAAGCGTGGGCATCCAGTCCTCGAATCCGGTGACGCGGTCGCTCGTGCCGCCTTGGATGCGGCCCTTCCAACGCACGATACCGGGAGAGCGGAATCCGCCCTCATAGAGCGTGCCTTTGCCATCGCGCAGACCCTGGTTGGAATTGAAGAAAGCACAATCGGTGCCGGCGAGTCCTTGATGCGTGCCGCTGACAGGGCCGTTGTCGCTGACAAAGACGAAGATCGTGTCGTCATCGAGACCGAGTTCGCTGATGAGGGCCATCATACGGCCGATTTCACGGTCCATGCGCGTGATCATGGCGGCGTAGGCGGCCTTCGGCTTGAAATGCGGCAGGTAACCATTCCCGCCGGGATAGGGTGGGTCGTCGAATTTGCCGAGGTATTCCTGCAACGAGTCATCCGGCACCTGCAGGGCGACGTGTGGCACGGTGGTGGGCCAGTAGAGGAAAAAGGGACGGTCCTTGTTGTCGCGAGCGAATTTCAAGGCCTGCTCGGCAATTAGATCGGCGGAGTATTCAGTGCCTTGGAAGCGCTGGTAGCTCTCCGGTTTCGTCGGATCCTCGTCAGGCTTGAGTTTGTCGTTGGAGGGGAACGGCGGATTCTTCAGTTCGATGGTCTTTTCATTGTCCCAGAGGTAGGTGGGATAGAAGTTGTGTGCGACGCCTTGGCAGTTGTAGCCGAACCAGCGGTCAAAGCCCTGCTTCAGCGGCTCACCGGTCGATCCTGGCCCGCCCAAGCCCCATTTGCCAAAACCACCCGTGGTGTAGCCCATCGACTTGAAGACCTCCGCAAGCGTGACGGTGGCATCGGGAATCGGATACTGCCCCTCATGCTCCGGTTTGCCCATCTTCGGCAGTCCTTTGGCATTGTCGGCCTGCCGGTTATCACGGATGAACGCATGCCCGGGATGCAGGCCGCTCATCAGCACACAGCGCGATGGAGCACACACGGCGTTGCCACAGTAATGCTGCGTCAGACGCATGCCTTCCGCCGCCATCCGGTCGATGTTGGGCGTCTTGATGTACTTTTGGCCGTAGCAGCCAAGATCGCCGGGACCGAGGTCGTCCGCGAGGATGAAGATGATGTTTGGCTGGCGTGCGTGCGCTGCAAGGGCGAAGGCGAAAACGAGAAGGCTGGTCAGGAGCTTCATGGTGGAATGGAAACGGCCGCAGGCGGCGGTTCTTGTTTGGCTTTCCGTTTTGGCAGGGAGTCGAGCTTCCACTGCATCCACAGGGTCAGCAGCAGCATCGCGGCGATGAGCAGCGCGATGACGTAGAAAGCCGGGCGGGACAGAAATTTCATCAGGGGAGCGAAAGAAGACTAAAAAAGCGAGTTCCGCCATGTTTGCCTCGTCTTGTTCACGCCATGAGATTTTCGACACTGCTTGTCCTGTTGCTGATTTCGGCCCTCTCCCCCGCCCGGGCGCTTACGGAGGCCGAAATTCAGAAGTTCATTGATGACGCGATCAAAGCGGGCGGTGGCGAGGTGGTGATTCCGCCGGGGGTGCATGTGATCGAACGCGGCCTCGTCGTGAAAGACGCTAAAAAGCTGCGCATCATCGGCCTGGATGCGGAGGAATCGGTGCTGCAACTGCCGCCGGTGGCCTATGCGATCGCTTCTGGCCCCACGGACGCCGGTGCGGCTCGAATCGCGGTCAAAGGGCACCAAGGCATGAAGCCTGGCATGCGATTGAAGATCGAGGCGGACGGCGAGATGGACTCCTTCACGAAGAAACCAAAGCCCTATCACCTCGCGATGGTGAAGGCGGTGGAGAAAGACACACTCCAGCTCGACGCGCCGCTCAAGTTTGCCGTTCCCGACGGCACGATGATCCGCCACGAGGACGCGCCGAACCTGATCGAGGTCCGCGGTGCCTGCGAGGACGTTTACATCGAGAAACTGACGCTCGATGGCGGCCGCGTCGATGGCGATCCACCGATTCGCGGTCATGCGCAGCTTTGCGGCATCTTCGCGGCCGGCCCCTACAGCTATGAAAAAGGACCATCCGGCCCGCCGGTGAAGAGTCTGCACATCTCACGCTGCTTCATCCAGAACTGCCACGGACGCGGCATCGCGCTGTATTCCGTCGAAGGCGCGGAGATCGACGGCTGCACGATCCGCGACACCTCGGACGAGGCGATCGACTTCGACCACTTCGCGGTCAAATGCGTGGCCACGCACAATCACATCGCCCGCTGTTTGATCGGCGTGGAGTTGAATGACGCCACGATCTGCCTCGTGGCCGGCAACGACTTCCGCGAATGCGGCACGGGCATCAACCTCTGGCGCTGGTGCAAGCAGCCGGGTTTGAACGAGGGAAATATCATCGCGCAGAACGTCTTTGAGACCACGAAGGGCAACGCGGTGCAGATCGCCACTGGAACGAAGGGAAACACGATTGTGCAGAATGAAATCGCCGGCAGCGGCAAGAATGGCATCATCCTGTCCGGCGAGGCGCAGGTGGTGAAGGCGAACCGCATCACCGGCAGCGGTATGAAGGCCATCGCGGTGCAGGAGGGAAAGCACGAGATCGATGAGAGTGTGAAGTGATGCGGACACTCTTGTTGGCAAGCAACGCGCTGATTGCGGGCAGGAGTGCCCGCATCACTCAGGAGTAAAGCGCGCGCACCAGCCCTTGCACACGCTCACCGGGTAGGGCACCGACTTCCATCTAGTTCATCACGTAGGCGAAGGCGAGGCCGTTTTCCGGATCGGCAAAGGCGAGACTGCCACCCGCGCCGGGGTGGCCATAGGCGAGTTTGCTGGGGCCGTAGAGCTGGCGCAGCTTGCCACCATGATTCGCGGACTCAGGATCTTCATCGATCGGGTCCTGCATCATTCCGGTGGAGAAAGCGACGGGGGTGAGCAGCACGGAGTCGTTCTCCTGCGTGAGCGTCTGCTCGAAGCGCCGCGTGATGGACTCAGGAATGATCTGCGTGCCATTCCAGCGTCCGCCCTGCGCGAGCATGCTGTAAAACTGAGCCAGCCCCCGGGCGCTGCCCACGCCACCCATGCTGGCGTAGCCGCGGGCCCAGGTTTCACTTTGATTGAAGTCATTCACCGCGTTCAGGCCGAAGGGCGAGGTGAAAGCGCGCTGCGTGAGCGTACCCGCGGTGTTGAAGGCCTTGATGAACGGCTGGTCGGAGGACGCGATGCTGATTTTGCCGGGATAAATCGGCGAGACGCGGTCCCACTGCGCGCTTGGCAATCCGATCCAAAAATCGAGCGCCATCGGGCTGCCGAAGACCTCGCGAAAATACTCGCCGAGCGACTCCGCTTCCGTGAGACGACGGACGACCTCATCCATCAAAAAGCCGAAGGTGCGCGCATGGTAGCCCTGCCGTGCGCCCGGCTCCCACAGCGGGTGCTGGCGTTCCAACGCCTCAACAACCGCCTCGTAATTGTAGATGGGCGTGCGCTGATCGAGGGCGCACAAGCCCGCCGTGTGCGTGAGCAGATGGATGAAGGCAACGTTGGATTTGCCACCGCCGACGAATTCCGGCCACACCTCCGCCACAGGGCAGTCGAGCGGGATTCCCGCCTCTTCGAGCGCGAGCAGGCAGCACACGGCGGCCGGGCCTTTCGTGGCAGACCAGACAGGCACGAGCGTTTCTTCATTCCAAACCCGCGAACGGGCGCGGTCGCAGTGTCCGTGCGACAGGCTCAAAACCTCGCGTCCATGCTGCCAGATGGAAACCGACGCACCCATCTCCCAGCGCGTGCGGAAACTTTCCTCAAACCAGGCGCGCACGGCCTGGAGATTCGCAGAGCTGGCGGGCGCGCTCATGCCGGATGAGCCTCCAATTGCGCGCGGAGGCAGTCTAGGTCGCGATCCTTCCGTGCATGCTGCCGCAGTTCACCGTCCATTTGAAAAGCGCGGTCGAGGTAAGCCAGCGCCTTCTCATGCAGGCCTATGCAGGCGTGGTAGCAACCCATGTTGTAATAATAGACGGCTTTCGTGCGCAGGGTGGCCGGTCCACGTGAGAGGATGTCCACAGCCTCGGTGGTGCGGCCGAGTTCATGCAGGCAGAACGCGGCATGAATGTAACCGCCGGGCTCTGACGGCTCCTGTGCGCAGAGTTTCGTGGCCAACGCCAGCGCCTCCGCCCAGCGATGCCTGCCCATGAGGCAGAGCAGCGTGATCTCGATGACATCCACACGGTCATGCATCTCCGACGGCAGCGGAGCCAGCTCCTCCCGGGCCTCGTCAAAGAGCCCCAGCTCCACGTAGCCCTGGGCGGCGATGATTCTGCGTTCAGCCTCGGTCATTTTGAGTGTGATGCGCCCATGAGAACGCAAAGCACGCGCTGGAACAAGATTTTTCGTGCCTCGGAAAGGCGATCCTGCCAAAAGATCACGCCGTCCGCGCATCCCTAAGTTTTTTCGCCGCCTCCATGCGTGCGGCGACCTCCCATGCGCCCCAAGTGGCGACATAGAAGACAAGGGCGCCGACCGCGCCAAGCAGAATGCCTCCCACGAGCATGACGGGCGCATGCTCCTTGAGCACCATCCAGGCATCCACCATCGACTCCGGCAGCTCGGTGGGGAACGGCGTGGTGGGCACCGTGGTGTAGAGCGCCAGGAACCACTTTCCAATGGTGTACTCCAGCCAGGCGATGAAGGGAATGGTGAAGGGATTGCTCAACCAGCACAGCACGAGCGCCACGGGGATGTTCACACGGAAGATGGCCGCCAGGATCGTGGCCGTGGGCATCTGGATGGGCAGCAGTTGCAGCGTGATGAAGGTGCCGACGGCCATGCCGCCAGCGAGCGTATGCTGCGTGGGCTTCCACACACGTTTGTCGAGGAAGTGGCGTGCGAACCAGCGCATGGTCGGCCGCTCCCGCAGTTTGCGCGGATGCTTGAGGTAGCGGATGGTCTTAAAGACCGTGCGCCGGAACCAGCCCTGGAGCATCGCCATCATCTCAGCGCCCTCCTCCATTGCCTGCCCAGGCCAGCAAGGCCACGCCGAGGGCGATGCGATACCAGGCGAAGCCGTTGAACGTGTGGCTTTGCACAAAGCGGATGAGCCACTTCACCACGATGAACGCGGACACGGCGGAGACAACCGTGCCGAGGGCGACCATGGCCCAGTCCTCGTTGCCGGCCTCGCCATCCTTGATGGCGGAGAGGATTTTGAAGCCGCCAGCGGCCATGAGTGTGGGAATGCCGAGAAGAAACGAAAATTCCGTCGCCGCAGGCCGCGCCACGCCGAAGGCCATCGCCATCAGGATGCTGGCCCCGGAACGCGATGTGCCGGGAAACACAGCGGCGAGCAGTTGCGCCAGCGCCACGGCCACCACGACGCTCCAAGTGATGTCGGGAGTGCCGGGCTTGTCTTTGTGCAGGAATTCAAGCACCAGAATGACCGCGCCGCCGACCAACGTGGCCCAGGCCACCGGTGGAATCGTCTCCGGCAGCTCGATGTCGAGTTTCTTGATCACCAACCCTCCCACGGCGGTGATGAAAAAGGAAAAGGCCAGTTTGGCGAGATAATCCCGTGTGCTAGCATCGCCAAACGTGGTGGCGAGTTGCTTCACGCGCTGGGTGAAAACGGCCAGCACGGCGAGCACGGCGCCGCTTTGAATCACCACATTGAAAAGATCGCTCTTCGCAGGCAGCACGCCGAGGTTTTGCGGGATTAGCAGGTGGCCGGTGGAGGAAATGGGCAGGAATTCGGTGACACCTTCGATGATGCCGAGGAGGATGATCGCGAGCCAGTCGGGCATGATGGTCGGTAGAGGAAGGGTTGCGGGCGGAAAACGGACTGTGGGGCGCGGTGGGTTGAATTGCAAGCAGTCACGCTCCAGTCGCTGCATTGACTGTGGAAATTTCGAACCCTGAGGGACATCTCTTGCATGCGGAGGGTTTTCAAGCTGGCCTTTGCGACGATTTCGGCTACTTTTCCGGCCCTTTTCGGCATGCCAGCCAGTGCCTCCAACCCCTCCATGACCGCAAGGCGTGTTTTTTCCGCCATTTGGATTGTCATGCTCTGCGCCTTGGTCCTTTCCGCGGTGAATTCCCGTGCGCAGTCAGGATCAACGATCCGCGTGCGCTTGGCAGACGGGTTCGACTTCCCCGTCGGCAAACCGGACGCCAACGGCTACTACAAGGCTCGCGGCTACTGGCCGAACGGCCACCTTGGCGAGGACTGGAACGGCCGCGGCGGCGGAGACAGCGATCTCGGAGCGCCCATTTATGCGATGGGCCGTGGCGTGGTGATTTTCTCGCAAAACATCGGCGTCGGTTGGGGGAACTGCATCCTCGTGCGCCACATTTTCCGCGAGGCCGACGGCCGGCTCGCCATGGTGGACTCCCTCTACGCCCATTTGCAGGAGCGCAAGGTGAAGCTGCATGAGCTGGTGGATAAAGGACAGCTCGTCGGCACCATGGGCGGCAACAACGGCATGTATTCCGTGCATCTGCACTTCGAGGTGCGCAAAAACCTCCACATCGGCATGAATCGCAGTTCCTTCGCCCGCGATTCGTCGAACTACTACAGCCCCACCGCCTTTATCAACGCGCGCCGCGTGCTTTCCTCCAGCACGCAAAAATACGATGTGCCCGTGAACAACTTCGCCCCCTACGGTCGTGCCCTCGCCGACGCAAGCAGCGATGGAACGCGAACTGCGAGCGTCGATGACCCGTCGTTCAACAAAAGTACCGGCACCGGCTCCGGTGTGAAGGACGAACCAAAGGATGGCGATGATTTCTGGTCCCGCCTGAAGGCCAAGATGCGCGGCGGCCAGGTCACCCCCGGCACCGAGGAGAAGCGCTGAGCAAGCCGGGGGCATAATAGGCCTTGATTCAACACCGCCTGTGGTGGCATCTTTGCTGCTGTCACAGGACAGCCTCCTCCCGGCCATGCATTCTTCGTCCCGTTCCCTGCCCCTCCGTTCCACTCACGGCGGTAGCATCGTCCCCATCCTCATCGTCGTCGCGGCGCTCGCCCTCAGCACTGCGATCTTTTTTCTCTTCACCAAGAAGAAGATGATGGGGCAGGAGCAGCCTGCGCCTGCTGAACTCGTCGCAAAAAATGAAGACGCTCTCGCCAAAAACAAGGCCGAGCCCGCCAAGCCTGAGGTTCCGATGATCCCGACAGCGGCCGCGCCTGCGAAAATCGAGCCGCCGTCCGTTCCCGCCCCGCCACCGGCAGCGTTCGCCTTTGCGCGTCCGATCGACCTGGGCCGCCAGCTCGTCCGCAGCCTCACTGCGGGTGATTTTGCCAACGCGGGCCGCCTCGCCGCTGCCGCGGATGCCGTGCAGTCCGAGAGTGCCGCCAAACTTTTCCAGAAACTCGCCGAAATGGGCTTCAAGCCGTCCTCAGAGGACCAGGTAACGCTGCTCGGCCTCGTCGAAAATCGCACCCGCATCGCCATTCCCTTCACCAAAGCCGGCACGAGCGAAACCATCCGCATCCAGCTCGATCTGGAACGCGACGAACGCATGGGTTGGAAGATCGCGAAAGCCACTTTCCCCAAGGAAATGAGCAGCGCCGTCGCGGTCATTCCCGCTGCCCCGTCCGCCCACACCGCGTCGGGCACCACGCCGCCCGCCCCTGGCACGCTTGCACCGATGAAGCAGCTTTTCACCGTGGACGAGGGCACGGACGCGCTCGCTTTCGCCAGCGACTTCGTCAGTCATCTGCTGAAGCACGACTTCGTCGCCGCGCGCAAGTTTATAGACGAGTCCAAAGTCTCTGTCGAACGCCTCGTCGGTCTGTGCATCGTGTTTGAGGAGGGCCAGTACTCCCTCAATCCGAGCAAGCCGCTCATCATCACCATCGCCAACCCCGAAGTCTCCTGGGTCATCGCCCAGGTGCAGTCGGAGAAGCTCCAGGAAAACACCGAGTTCGGCGTCGAATTGAAGCGTGCTGACATCGCGCAGCCGTGGAAGGTCGCCGGTCTCAATCTCTCCGACATCCTCGGTGCTTTCGCCAAAAACGCCTCCAAGCTCGGCATACCCTACACGCCCATCGTGAAGAACCCGAAGGGCGGCGAATCGCTCGCGCTCTACTTTGAATACGACCGCGCCGAGATGCACCCGCGCGCGCAGAAGCAGATCGAGGTCATCGCCGCGCTGATGAAGGCCGATCCTTCGAAAAAACTACGCATCGCTGGCCACACCGACGAAAAAGGTGCCGATGACTACAACATCAACCTCTCCCGCCACCGCGCTGAAACCGTGAAAAAGCAGCTCGTCGCCCTAGGCGTGCCCGAAGCCCAGGTCGAAACTGCGGCGCTCGGCAAAGCTCAGCCGCTCAGCCCAAACAAAAAGTCCGATGGGTCGGACGATCCCGAAGGTCGCAGCCGCAACCGCCGGGCGGAGATCTATCTCGATTTCTGATTCTTCCGCATGCCTTGCGCTGTTCCCGCGTCCGCCTAATCTGGCGCGCGCATGAAAAAAAAATCCCCGCCAGCCCCTGAACCTCCCGCGTCATCGTGGAAGGCGGGTGTGATCCTCGGGGCCGTGGCACTCGGCATGGTCGGGTTGCTTGTTCGCTTCCTGTGGCCGGCCAGGTCATACACGCCGCTGCCGACACCGACTATTGTCTCGCTCGCAAAGGCCGAACCGTTCGTCATGCCGGACGAAAAAACTGTGTTTTCGCAATACGCCGGCTCACAGTCATGCCGCGAATGCCATCCTGACCAGTTCACCAAGTGGGAAAGCTCGCACCATGGTCTCGCGGAACGCAAACCGGACGGAAAACTCGACGACGCGGCCTTCGCGCCGTCAAAATCGTTCGCGCACGGCTCCCAGACGACCACGGCGGCAAAACAGGAAGCGGACTACATCCTCACCGCGCTCGGATTTGGCAACAAAGAGGCACCTTACAAGGTCGAACGCGTGATCGGTCACGATCCGCTGCGACAATTCCTCGTCGATGGCGGCAACGGTCGTTTGCAAGCGATGGAAGCCTGCTTCGATCCGCACAAAGCCGAATGGTTCAACGTCTATGGCAACGAGGACCGCAAACCCGGCGAGTGGGGCCACTGGACCGGCCGCGGCATGGTTTGGAACCAGATGTGCGCCACCTGCCACAACACACGCCTGCGCAAAAACTACGACGCCGCAAAGGACAGCTACCACACCACGATGGCGGAGATGACCGTGAGCTGCGAAGCCTGCCATGGGCCGATGAAATCGCACAACGAGTGGCAAAAGACGAATCGCGGGCAGAAAGGCGACCCCACGCTCACCAAATGGTCGCGTGACCAGCACATCGAAAACTGTGCCGGCTGCCATGCGCGGCGTGGCGAGATCACCGGTGACTTCGTGCCCGGCGAGTCGTTTTGGGACCACTACCACCTCACCATCACCGATCAGAGCGACACGTTCTACCCCGACGGCCAGATTCGAGACGAGAACTACGAGTTCAGCAGCTTCTTCAGCAGCCGCATGCACCACGCTGGCGTGCGCTGCATGGACTGCCACGACATGCACAGCATGAAGACCATTCTACCTGGCAATCAGCTCTGCATGAGATGCCACACGCAAGGCGGCTTCCCAAACGCGCCGGTCATCGTGCCGGAGGCGCACAGCTTTCATCAAACCGCCAGCACCGGAAATCAGTGCGTGAACTGCCACATGCCGCAGACGGTTTACATGCAGCGCCATCCTCGCCACGACCACGGCTTCACCATTCCCGATCCCTTGCTGACAAAACAGTTCAACGTGCCAAACGCCTGCAACAAGTGCCACACCGACAAAACCACCGACTGGGCACTCGAAGCCACGCAGAAGTGGTGGGGCGACAAAATGAACCGCAAAACACGCACCCGGGCCACGCTCATCGCCAAAGCACGCCAAGGCGATGCCGAAGCACGTGACGGTCTCGTCGAACTGCTCGGCAGCGATGAGATTCCCCATTGGAAAGCCAGCGCCACACTGCTCCTCGACCGCTGGATCGACCAGCCGTCCGTTCAAACCGCCGTCGCGGCCCAATTGCAGCACACGCACCCGATTGTGCGCACGAGCGCCATCCGCACGCTCGAACCGATGCTCCAGAACGGGTCCATTCGGTCCACCATCGAACCATTGCTCAACGACCCCGTGCGTGGCGTGCGTGTCACGGCCGCTTGGACCTTGCGCGAGAGCCTCCATCTCGATTCCGCCGCCGGGAAGGACCTGCGGCACATGCTCGACCTCAACGCCGACCAGCCCAGCGGGCAGATGCAGCTCGCGCAGTTCGAGTTTTCCCGCCGCAACACCTCCGCGGCCATCCAGCACATGGAAACGGCCATTCAGTGGGATCCAAACTCACCCCCCTTCCATCACGATCTCGCGATGATGTATAGCACCACCGGCCAAACACAGCTCGCCATCGCCAAACTGCGCGACGCGATCAAGCTCGCGCCGAAGCACGCCGAATATCACTACGAACTCGGCCTCGCGCTCGCCGAAACGGGTGACATGGCAGCCGTGATCACGGCGCTTCAAGAAGCCGTGCGCCTGGAGCCATCACTGGCTCGTGCGTGGTACAATCTCGGTCTCGCCAAAAACGGCCAAAAGGACATTCCCGGCGCCCTCGACGCCCTCCAGCGCGGAGAACTCGCCAACCCGCGTGATCCTGCCATTCCCTACGCACGCGCCACCATCCTCGCTCAGCAGGGCAGGCGGCAGGAGGCCGTTGCCGCGCTGGATCGTGTGCTTGCCATCACCCCCGGCCATGGGGAGGCCTTGCAGTTGAAGATGATGCTTTCACGGCCATGACCCTGGCGGATCAGCCGTCAGACTTCTTCCACTCTTCGCCTTCCTCGTCGTCATCATCGCCGCCGAAGCCGTCGTCGTATTCGTCGTCATCGGTGTCATCTTCAGAAATGCCCGCGATGGTGTTGATGTCCTCGTCGCTGAGCTCCTCGAGCTCGTCATCCTCTTCCTCGCCACCCTCGGTTTTGACCGCTTCGGCGGCCTGCTGGGCCTCCAGACCGCGTTTTTCGATCTGCGCGAGTGTCTCGCTCACATCCTCGACCTCGTCCCACACTTTCTTCGCCACAAAGATCGGCGCGCTCTGCTGCACGGCCATCGCGATGCTGTCGCTGGGCCTTGCGTCGAGCTCGATGACCTTGCGAGAGGTATGCAGCTCGTTCTCGGCGGAAATGATCAGGCGGGCATGGAAGACGCTGCCATTGATGTTGTTGATGATGATGCGCTCCACCTTCGCGCCGAAGGCCATGAGCAGGTGGCCGACGAGATCATGCGTGAGCGGGCGTTCCTTGGACACGCCGCGCATGAACATGGAGATCGCCGTGCCGACGGCCTCGTCGATGTAGATGACGAAGACCTTCTCCTCATTGCCCAGGAACACGGCAAAGCTGCCCTCCAGCGGCAGCACCGCGCGCACCTGCACTTCGACGACATCTTTGTTCATGATGGACGGAATAAATCTCGCTGCGAAGCGCTGGCAAGACGCGCGAAGGTGATTTTACACCGCAACCGGTGCGCCGCCGAGGCCAAGAGCGAGGTAGCGCCGCGACAACTCGACGTACTTGAGCGCGAGCCTCGCATTCGCGGCACGCTCCTCCGGAGTGAGCGATCGGACGACACGAGCAGGTGATCCGACCACGAGTGAACCCTCGGGAATGACCGCCCCCTTCGTGACCAGAGCCCCCGCCGCGATAATGCTGCGCGGGCCGATCTGCGCGCCGTCCAGGATGATCGCGCCCATGCCCACGAGCACCTCATCGCCCACGGTGCAGGCATGCACCACGGCACGGTGACCCACGGTCACTCGTTCGCCGAGCACGCACGCGCAGTCGTCGCTCACATGCAGCACGCTGCCGTCCTGCACGTTGCTCTGTGGGCCGACGATGATGCGGTTGATGTCGCCACGCAGCACCGCGCCATACCAGACGCTCGATTCCGCGCCCAACTCGACCGCGCCGATCACCACGGCTCCCGGTGCGATGAAAACACCATCCGCGAGCGACGGTCTTTCATCGGGAATCAAAAATCTTTTCAAAATGTCCATGGTTAAGTCGCGAGTTTTGCGTTTGAGAAACGCGGAGGCAACGCCATAAAACAGGCGTCGCCCTCAGTTTGGAATATAACCGCGTTTTCACCAGCAACGAATCCCTTCCTGCCATGAACAAAGCCCAGCTCATCGATGAAGTGCAGAAAAGACTTGGCGGCGACACCTCCAAACGCGCCGCAGGCGAGGCGCTCGACGCCGTGCTCGACGCGATCACGCAGGGCGTGAAAAAACAAGGGCGCGTCCTGATTGTCGGCTTTGGCACCTTCAAGCTGGCGCATCGGGACGAACGCATGGGCCGCAACCCGAAGAAGCCCGAGATCGCGGTGAAAATCCCCGCCTCGAACACCATTCGCTTCACCGCCGCGGAGATCTTGAAGAAGACGCTGTGAACGACGGTCAGTCCTTCAGTTCCTGCTCCATCCGTTCGCTCAGCCACTGCTTGATCATGCTTTGATAGTTGAGGTAGCGGCGGCGGGCCACGCGCTTGATGCGGCTGAGCATGCGCGGATCAAAGCGCAGGGTGATCGTGGTGGACTCACGCACGTCAGCGCGATGAATCGACGACTGCATCAGGCGCGGGTCAATCTGATGCGCCTTCCAGAAGCGCACTTCCGCGTCGTCGGACTCGAAGGCGGGCACTTCCCGCCAATGACGGATCGGTTTCAGGTCGGCGGGCGTGGTTTCCATGATCGTGATGAGAAAACTCAGATGTCCTCCGCCTTCTTGCGCTCGAAAAAGTCATGCTCCGGGGCGCTCATGGGCCGCGCGAAGATGACCCGGTATTTTTTGCCGTCCGTCCAGAACACGCTGAACACCGGCTTGCCCTGGAGCGACTTGCCCAGGTTGTAGTAGCGGGCCTCGGACTCCTCGTGCTGGCCGTCCGGCAGCAGCTTGATCGAAAACGGATCCTCAAACGATTCCTCGATATCCTTCGGCGGAAGTTGCGTCAGGTCAAAAGCAGCGCCGATCCAGTCGAAGTCCATGGGGTTGGGTGGGGGAGGATTATTTGCGGTATTCGATCAGTTCTATCTCATACCCCTCGGGTGCGTCAATGAATGCAAACACGCCGCTGGAACTCGGCGTCGGCCCGTCGGAGAGCGGATAGCCCAGAGCGGCGGCGTGTTTCGCAAATGCCTCAATGCTCTCCACCTCAAAGGCTAGGTGCGTCAGGTCGCTGCAAAACGTCACCGGCCCGCTGGCGGGGTAGCTGCAGATTTCGATGAGTTCGTCACTGTTCGGCGTCTGCAGGAACACCAGTTCCGACCCACGCGGCGACTTGTGGCGGCGCACTTCCTTCAGGCCGAGCACCTGCGTGTAAAAGTGGATCGTTTTTTCGAGATCATTCACCCGGTAGCGGGTGTGGAGGAGTTTTTTGACCATGACGGCGTCTTTATGCCACAGCCCGCCGGTAATGACAAACCTCGAATGCCCGTTTAACGATTCGCCATTCAACCATGATCCACATTGACCTCTCAGGCAAAGTCGCGCTCATCACCGGCGCATCGCAGGGCATCGGCGCGCAGGTCGCCCGCACCTTCCATCGGGCCGGTGCCACCGTCGTGCTCAACCACCTCGGCACGGCCGGAACCACGGCGGATGCTCAAACACTCGCTGACGAGTTCAATCTCGCCCGCACGGACAGCGCCAGCCTCATCGCCGCCGACGTTTCGCAGCCCGAGCAGGTCAAAACCATGATGGGAGAGCTCCATGCACGCCACGGCGGCCTCGATTACCTCATCAACAACGCCGCCATCATCAAGGACCGCACCATCGCGAAGATGGGGCTCGAAGAATGGGACGCCGTCATCGACGTGAACCTCTCCGGTGTGTTTTACTGCTGCAAGTTCGCGCTCGAAATCATGCGCGATCACGGGGCCATCGTCAGCTTCGGCAGCATCGCGGCGATTCAAGGCTTCTTCGGCCAGGCGAACTACGCAGCCGCCAAATCCGGCGTGCAGGCCATGATGCGCGTCCTCAGCCGCGAAGCCGCCCGCAAGCAGATCCGCGCCAACGCCATCGCCCCTGGCGTGATCGACACCGCGATGGCCGCCACCATTCCTGAAAACGTCCGCGCCGAGATGCTCAAAAACGTCCCGCTCGCTCGATTCGGCACGACGGAGGAGGTCGCGAACGTCGTCCTGTTCCTGTGCTCGCCACTCGCCAGCTACGTGACGGGCCAGACCCTCGAAATCAACGGCGGCTGGAGAGGTTGAGCATCTAATGAACGTCGAAAATCCCCAAGCACTCGGCTTTCACCGGTTTATTGCTGTCATCAGTATTTTGTTGCCGCTCTTTATGAACGCCCCCCCCTCCTTGGTCATGAGTCCGAGAATGACGAGCTTGCCTTTGTGGCGGAGTTAACCAAATACATGAATTCGGAGAGCGAGCGCTTTTCGAAGGCTGGCCTGGAGCGCTATGACCTGATCATTGTGCGTGTTTTTGACTCGGGGACTTTTATTGCGTTGCCGGGCTCAAATGTTCTCCCGCATGCCTATCCAGAAAGCCGAAAAGATTTGGAACGCGATGACACACACTTCACATTCCCGATTAGCTGGAAGGCACATTCATGCCACATCAGCAAATTTGACGAAATGTACCATTCTCTGCCGGATGATACCGAGAATGATGGGTCTGCTTTTGAGAAGGGGTTCAAGGATCTCTTGAAGCTGAAACTGAAGGTTCTCACGAAAGCGTGTGAACAATTAGACCCCAAAAGGCAAGTTTTGGCGTTCGTGCATGACCAGCCTCTTTGGATACCCCTCACCATACACGTTCACGGCCCACCAGTCCCGGCCTTGCCTGCTCCCAAGTCTGATGTGGCTTTGTTTTCAAGATTGAAGCATTGCAGCTACAGCGGCATTAGCGATTCAGCCTTCAAATGGGACGGCGAACATATCGCCAGGGTGAGCTTGAGCGGAGCCGATTTAAAAGATGAGGATTTCGACTTTGTTTGGAACATTCCAAACCTAAAAATGCTTTGTCCGGCTTTGCGTGAGATCACAATGGACCATTCACGAGTCACTAACCGAGTGGTCAGCCGCCTCCGTGAAGCTCTGCCTGGAGTTAATTTCATACATTCGCCACGGCCATAGTTTTGAGGAATCAGCGACACGTCCATGCGCTCCCCTGCCCTCCTCACCACCGCTGACGAAGCCGTCGCCGCCATTCCCAGCGGTGCGACGGTGGCGGTGAGTGGCTTTGTCGGTGCCGGCCATGCGGAGATGCTCACCGCGGCTCTGGAGCGCCGCTTTTTGCAAACCGGCACGCCGTGTGACCTCACGCTTTACTACTGTGCCGGCCAGGGAGATCGCGCCGAGCGTGGCATGAACCACCTCGCGCATCGCGGCATGCTCAAACGCATCGTCGGCGGGCATTGGAACCTCGCGCCGAAGCTCGGTGCGCTCGCCTTGGCAAACGAAGTCGAGGCCTACAACCTCCCGCAAGGCGTGCTGAGCGTGCTGACGCGTGAAATTGCCGCGAAACGGCCCGGCTTGATCACCAAGGTCGGCTTGAACACCTTCATCGACCCGATTCACAGCGGCGGCAGACTCAACGCGCGCACCACCGAGCCACTCGTCGAGCGCATCGAGCTGGATGGCGAAACGTGGCTGCGCTACAAGCCAATGCCGATCCATGTGGCGCTCATTCGTGCGACGTATGCGGACCATGGCGGCAATCTCAGCATGGAATGCGAAGGATTGATCAGCGAGGTGCTGCCCATGGCCCAGGCGGCAAAAAATCACGGCGGCATCGTCATCGCGCAGGTCGAGAGTGTCGTGGATCAACTGCCTGATCCGAAAGCCGTGCGAGTTCCAGGCATTCTCGTCGATTACGTCGTCACGTCCTCCGGCGTGCAGCACGACCAGACCTTTGGCGAAGTCTTCAACGAGGACTTCGTCGTCACCGGCGATGGCAATTTCGAACTGCCCGTCATGCCCGAGTCCGAGCGCAAACGCATCGGCACACGGGCGCTGCGCGAAATTCGTGAAGGCGACATCGTGAACCTCGGCATCGGCCTGCCGGAAGCGGTGGCGATGATCGCCGCGGAAGCCGGACGCTTGCAGGAGTTCACGCTCACCGTCGAAAGCGGCCCCACCGGCGGCGTGCCAGCTTCAGGACTCAGCTTTGGTTGCAGTCACTTCCCCGAAGCCGTCATCGACCAGCCCTCGCAATTCGACTTTTACGACGGCGGCGGACTCGACATCGCCGTGCTCGGCGCGGTCGAAGTCGATGTCGAAGGCAGTGTGAACGTCGCCAGCTTTGCAGATCGCTTCGCTGGCGTCGGTGGCTTCGTGAACATCGCGCAAAGCGCCCGCCGCATTGTGTTCTGCTGCACCTTCCAGGCGAAGGGGCACGCGAAGTTCGTGAAGCACATCCAGCACGTCTGCTTCCATGGACCGTCAGCCATCGCCCGCGGCCAGCAGGTGCTTTACGTGACCGAGCGCGCCGTGTTTGAACTCACGCCGCAAGGTCTGCGCCTCATCGAGATCGCCGCCGGGCTCGATGTGCAGCATGATGTGCTCGATCTGATGCAGTTCACGCCGCAAGTCGCCCAACCTCTCGTCACCATCCCATGAAGCCTGTTTACATCATCGAAGCCAAACGCACACCCATCGGCCGGTTCGGCGGCGGATTGAAGGATCTCAGCGCCGCTGAACTCGGTCACGCGCTCGGCGAGGCAATGCTGCCCAAGGAACTGCGCCTCCACATCCAGCAGGTCATCCTCGGCCAGGTGCTGCAAGCCGGTGCAGGCATGAACGTCGCACGCCAGATCGGCCTGAAGCTCGGCATTCCTCAAGATGTGCCCGCCTTCACCGTGAACATGGCCTGCGGCTCATCGTTGAAAGCCGTAGCGCTTGCCACTGATGCGATCCGCGGCGGCGAAAACGATCTCATCCTCGCTGGTGGCGTCGAAATGATGAGCCGTGCGCCGCATTACGCGATGGATCTGCGTTTCGGCAAAAAACTCGGTGATTCATCCCTGCAGGACGCGATGTTCGTCGATGGCCTGACCGATCCACTGCTCAAAATCGGCATGGGCGAGACGGCTGAACGCATCGCCGACAAACATGGCATCACCCGTGCCGAACAAGATGCCTTCGCCGCGCTCAGTCAGAGTCGCGTCGCCGCCAATCGTGTTGCTTTGAGTCGCGAAATCATCCCCGCAGGCGATCTGACCGAAGACGAGCATCCTCGTGCCGACACAACCGTCGAGTCGCTCGCGAAACTCAAGCCCGCCTTCCGCAAAGACGGCACAGTGACCGCAGGCAACGCGTCCGGCATCAATGACGGCGCTGCCTTGGTGCTGCTGGCGAGCGAAGAGGCCGTTTCGCGTCACGGTTTGAAACCGAGGGCCCGCATCGTCTCCAGTGCCGCTGTCGGCTGTGATCCCGCGGTGATGGGCCTCGGTCCTGTCGGCGCGATCCGCAAAGTTTGTGCGCAAACCGACTGGAAGCTCAAAGACGTCGATGCAGTCGAAATTAACGAGGCTTTCGCGGTGCAGACACTCGGCTGCGTGAAGGAACTTGGGCTCGACACCGGAAGATTGAATCCACGCGGCGGCGCCATTGCTCTTGGTCACCCAATTGGAGCCAGCGGTGCCCGGGTTTTGGTCACGCTGCTGCATCATCTCGAGGATCACGGCTTGAAGCGCGGCATCGCCAGCCTCTGCATCGGCGGAGGCATGGGCATCGCGATGGCGGTGGAGCGGGTTTGAGACGAGTTCGCAGCATTCGGACACTTGTTCACAAGGAAAATTAAACGCCCGGCTTGCGTGGGGGCGGCGTATGTCCATGATGAACGCCCACTCCCCACATGAGCGCTGTTTTTGACTCCTTTTCGCGGTTCTACGCCTCCTCCATCGGTAAAAAAATCCTGGTGGCCCTCACCGGTCTCGTGCTGATCGGATTCGTGCTCGGCCACATGATTGGCAACCTACTCATCTTTGCCGGCAAGGATGCCATCAACGAGTATGGACACATGCTTCAGACCTCGTTGCATGGCGGCGGCGTCTGGATTGCGCGCATCGGCCTGCTGGCGGCCGTTTTAGTCCACATCGTTGCCACCGTTTCGCTCACGAAACAAAACAACACCGCCCGTCCGGAAAAATACGGCCAGCACAAGGCACAAGTGAGCTCCAAGTCCTCGCACACGATGATCTGGAGCGGTCTGACGATCCTGGCGTTCATCGTTTACCACCTGTTGCACTTCACGATTCGCCAAGGGAATGACTACGACACCTACAAGACCACGCTGCACGGCGAAACGGTGCATGATGTGTATCGGATGGTGATCGCGGGCTTCTCCTGGGCTCCAGCGTCGATTTTCTACCTCATAGGGATGGCACTCCTGTGCAGCCACCTGAGCCACGGCTTCAGCAGTGTCTTCCAGACACTCGGCATCAGCACGGACAAGTCCGAGCCGCTTTTCAAAAAGGCCGGTTATGCCTTCGCGGGCCTCATCTTCGCCGGAAACGCCGCCATCGTCCTCTCCATCTGGCTCTTCGGCTACGGACGCTGATTCTGAACCTTTTTGCCCCTTTCCGTCATGTCTCTCAACTCCAGCATTCCCTCCGGCCCGATGGCCATGAAGTGGTCCAAGCACAAGCAGGACTCGAAGCTCATCAATCCGAAGAACAAGCGCAAGTTCACCGTGCTCGTCGTGGGCAGCGGTCTGGCCGGTGCCTCGGCTGCGGCAACGCTTTCCGAGCTGGGCTACAAAGTGAAGTGCTTCTGCTTCCAGGACTCCCCCCGTCGTGCGCACTCCATCGCGGCCCAGGGCGGCATCAATGCAGCCAAGAACTACCAAAACGACGGCGACAGCGTGCATCGCCTCTTTTATGACACGGTCAAAGGAGGCGACTTCCGCGCTCGCGAGGCCAATGTGCATCGTCTCGCCGAGGTCAGCGTAAACATCATCGATCAATGCGTGGCGCAAGGCGTGCCCTTCGCCCGCGAATACGGCGGCATGCTGGCCAATCGCTCCTTCGGCGGCGCTCAGGTGAGCCGCACGTTCTACGCTCGCGGTCAAACCGGCCAGCAGCTTCTTCTCGGTGCCTACTCGGCGCTGAACAAAGAAATCGCCGCCGGCGGTGTGCAGATGTATCCGCGCACCGAGATGCTCGACGTCGTGACCGTCGATGGTCACGCGAAGGGCATCATCACGCGCAACCTCGTCACCGGCAAAATCGAGGCGCATGCGGGCGATGCGGTGCTGCTTTGCACCGGCGGCTACGGCAACGTCTTCTACCTCTCCACCAACGCAATGGGCTGCAACGTCACCGCGACGTGGCGTGCACACAAGAAAGGCGCTTTCTTCGCGAACCCTTGCTACACCCAGATCCACCCGACCTGCATCCCGGTGAGCGGCGATTACCAGAGCAAACTCACGCTCATGTCCGAGTCGCTGCGCAACGACGGCCGCATCTGGGTTCCAAAAAACGCCGCTGATGTCGGCAAGCCCCCCGGCCAAATCCCCGAAGCGGATCGCGATTACATCCTCGAGCGCAAATACCCGAGCTTTGGTAACCTCGCCCCGCGTGACATTTCCTCCCGTGCGGCCAAGGAAGCCTGCGATGACGGGCGCGGTGTCGGCCCAGGCGGTCGCGGCGTGTATCTCGACTTCGCGGAAGCTATCCAACAATTCGGCCAGAAAACCATCGCCGAGCGCTACGGCAACCTGTTCGCCATGTATGAAAAGATCACCGGCGAAGACGGCTACAAGCAGCCGATGCGCATCTACCCCGCCGTGCATTACACGATGGGCGGCCTGTGGGTGGACTATAACCTCATGAGCAACCTCCCCGGCCTCCATGTGCTCGGCGAGGCGAACTTCTCCGACCACGGCGCGAACCGTCTCGGTGCCTCCGCGCTCATGCAGGGCCTCGCCGATGGTTATTTCGTCATCCCGACCACCATCGCGAACTACCTCGTGCATCAAAAGCCCGGCAGCGTCACCGCCGAGCATCCCGAATTCAAGAAGGCCCTCGAAGTCTGCACCGCGCAAACCAAGGGCTTCCTCGCCTGCAAGGGCAAGCGCAGCGTCGATAGCTTCCACCGCGAGCTCGGACTCCTCGTTTGGGACAAATGCGGCATGGCCCGCGACCACGCCGGCCTCAACGAGGCTCTCAAACGCATCCCTGAGATGCGTGAGGAGTTCCACAAGAACGTCTTCGTCCCCGGCAGCGGCGATGCTTGCAATCCCGAGCTCGAAAAAGCCGGACGCGTGGCCGATTTCATGGAATTCGCCGAACTGCTCTGCCTCGACGCCCTCAACCGCGAAGAAAGCTGCGGCGGCCACTTCCGCACCGAACATCAATACCCCGATGGCGAGGCGAAACGCGACGACGACAACTTCAGCTACGCCGCCGCCTGGGGCTACACCGGTGATTTCAGCAAGCCAGAGCTCAACAAAGAGCCGCTGACCTTCGAAGAAGTCCACCTCGCCGTCCGCAGCTACAAATAACGCCTTTTTCAACGTCCCATGTCCCAACTCAATCTTCACCTCAAAGTCTGGCGTCAGAACGCAGGCCAGCCCGGTCACTTCCAGGACATCGATGCTCCGGACATCCCGGATCATGCCTCGTTCCTCGAAATGATGGACATCGTGAACGAGCGCCTCATTTCCAAAGGCCAGGAGCCCGTCGCTTTCGATCACGACTGCCGCGAAGGCATCTGCGGCATGTGCTCCATGCAGATCAACGGCGTGCCACACGGCCCTGAGAAGGCAACGACGACCTGCCAGCTTCACATGCGCAAGTTCCGCACCGGCGACACGATCTGGGTCGAGCCTTTCCGCGCGAAGGCATTCCCCGTCATCAAGGACCTCGTCGTCAATCGCAGTGCCTTTGACCGCATCCAGCAGGCCGGTGGTTTTGTCACCGTGCGCACGGGTGCGCCACAGGATGCAAATGCGCTGCCGATTGGCAAAGAAGTGGCCGACGCCGCGATGGATGCCGCCGCGTGCATCGGCTGCGGTGCCTGCGTGGCCGCGTGCAAAAACGCCAGCGCCATGCTCTTCGTCTCCGCCAAGGCAGGTCAGCTCAATCTCCTGCCGCAAGGCAAGCCCGAGAAGGATCGCCGCACGCTCGGCATGGTCCGCCAGATGGACAAGGAAGGCTTCGGCAACTGCACCAACCAATACGAGTGCGAAGCCGCCTGCCCGAAAGAGATCAGCGTCCGCTGGATCACCAAACTCAACCGCGACTACGCCGTCGCCGCCGTCAAAGAAGCCCTCGGCAACTCGCCGAAGGTCGCGGGTGGCGGGGATTGATCGGCTGACTTGCCAAAAGCGATTTCTGCCAGCAGATTTCCCGCATGCGAGACCTCATCGTTGTTTGCGGCATATTCGGCTTGGTTTGCTCGCCAGCACTATCCTCGGATTTTCATGACGCATTGAAAGCGCGACGCGATCGGGACGCTTTCCGGCTTGAGCAAGGACTGGCTGATGAGCGTGTGTTTGAAGAAGTGAAGATGATCGACCGGAAATTCCACGAGGAGTCCCGCACGGTCCGTCTGTTTCACGCTCTCGACGAGAAACACCCCGCGTTCGCGAAACGCTGCTTCCGCCACGTCAGAGACGAGTTGTTGGCGGGGAACACCGCTGATCGAGCCTTGTTCTTCAAGCACAACAACGACCTGATGGGCTACATTAGCCAACGCATCAACATAGCGGTGCAAACCTGGACGATCTTGAAAAGCATCTCAAAAAATGATCTCGCCAGCCAATTCGACCGTGGGGTGACGGTGAAAAAGCTCTCCGCCACGGCATCTCGCCTGGCTCTCGTTGCAGAGGAGTCGGGAGATTTGATGACGGCAGACGCGTTGAGGCGGATCGAACCGAAAATGAACCTCTTTTTCGATTAATCGACGGGGCTACCGCACATCGAAGAACTCGAAGAAGAACAGCACCGCCGCCTGCTCCTTCGTCATGCCCTCGGCGCGGCCGATGATGCTGCCACGCTCGCGCACATCGCCGTTTGACTCGATGCGCCCGATGATGCTGCCGTTTTTGCGGACATCGCCATTGTTTTCGACCTTGCCGATCAAACTGCCGTGTTTGCGGATCGAGCCATCGCTTTCAATCCGTCCTTGGAGGCTGCCTTTGACGCGGATGTCTCCTCCGCTCTCGAATTTGCCGACGAGACTGCCGCGGATGCGCACCGAGCCATCATTTTCGACGCGACCGACGATGGGGCCGCGCACGCGAAAGTCACCGGCCATGGCGCATGTACCGATGAGCAGCCAGGAGACGAGCCAGCGAATGGGCATGCGGCTTTTCACTCTCACTTTTTCTCCGTCTCGGGTGGCGTGCCGCCATCGGAAGGAGGACGACGGAACCCGCCGCCATCCTTGCCGTCCTTGGATTCGCCGAATTTCTCACGCAGCTTTCGGAACTCCTCAGCGGTCACCTCGCGATAGGTCTCGCGTAGTTTCTTCAGCCCTTCCAGGCGCTCTTCCGGCGGCATCTGCTCCAGCCTTGCCAGCGCTTCCTTCACCCGCGGGAGTTGCATGATGCGGTCGTGGAAACGGCGCGTCTCCTCGCGGCGCTCAGGGCGTGCCATGGCGAGCATCTCGGCACCGAGGCGGATGGCGGCCATGCGTCCGAACTCGGGAGAATCCGGCTTCGGCAGTTCGGGCAGTCCGCGCTGGTCCATCGGAAACGGCGGCTTCACTTTCTCGAGAATCGTGGCCACCTCGGGGTCGATCTCCTGCACGGCCTTGCGCAGCTTTTCACGCATTTCCTCGTTGGCCTTCATGGCCCTGTCCCGAGACTCGATGACCTCAGGACGCTGCCAGGCCTTGTCGAAAGCGGCACGCACCTTCCCGCGCTCCTCCTCGGACAGCTTTTCGAATCCTTCATAAGGCGGACGTCCTTTGCCGGGTATCATGCCGGGAGCGCCGGGTGGACCGCGGCGGTCGCCTCCTTCGCGATAAGGCGGAGGTCCGTCAGGCTTGGGTGACGCGGGTTTGTCACCTTCCGGCTGCTGGGCGTTGGCGGTGATCGAGAGGGCAGAAACAAGGGCCAGAAAGCGCATGGCGGGCATTTTCCGCTGCGGCTTGGTTCTGGCAACCTTGGGGCTGGGCGCTGTTTTCATCGTGAGTAATAACCAGCCTGCAGGCGGGAAGTTGCAGCTACTTCACGCGCTCCAGCTTCAGCAGCGGAGCCGCAGGCGAGGCAAACTGCGCCACGTAGAGGTTTCCGTCCGCATCCACCGCCACGCCATGCGGATGGATGAATGTTTTGCCATCGCTCCTCATCGGCTGCAGCACGCCGTTTTCATGAACCGCGGGCGGCGCGCCGATGTTCGAGACGACTTTCCACTCCGAATCGACGATGGAGATGAAGCCTGGCGCGTTTCTGTCCTTCGGCCAGTTGTCGCCGAGGTGCGGGATGATCGTGAAGGAGCCAAACAGCACGATATCGCGCGGATTCCCGCCGGGAAACGGCCTCTGGTCGATGAAACGGCCCTCCGGCGTGAATCGGCGGATTTCCTGCTGATCGCTCATGCCGATGACGACTCGCGGCGTACCATCGCGATCATCAAACGCACCTCCGTGCGGCCCCCAGTGCTTCAATTGATCACGCGGATCGCCGATGTTGCCTCCCCACGAGCGGATCAGCGATCCATCGGGCCTGTAGTGGAAGATGTAATCCTTCCCGTAGCCGTCAAAGACCGCGAACTCACCGTTCGGAAAGTGAATCGTCTTCGAGGGCCGGTATTCATTCGCATTCGCATGCAGCTTCGCCTTTTCCGGCCACGGAAAGACGGCCAGCTCCTCGCCATCCAGCGTCAGCTTGCGCACCTCATGCAGTTGCGTGTCCGTGATGAAGAGCACCTCGCGCCCACCTTCCTTCACGAGGCTCATGCCGTGCGCGCCCGGCATGCGAGCCGTCCAGTGCTTGATCAAGGCACCGCTCGCCGCGTCTAGGATGACCACGTTGTTCCGCGCATCGTCCGTGAGGAAAAACAGCCTTCTCTGCGCGTCGATCGCGACCGCGTGGCCGTTCTTCACGCTCACCTGCGAAAGAGCCTCGCGTCCCCAGTTTGGCACCACCCGGTAGCGGAACTCCTCCTGGCCGAGAATATCCTCAGCCAGGACGGCGCTGCTCAAAAGACTCATGACAGAAAGGAAGGCGAGACGGCTCATTGGGCAATCCAATCACGCCGCCACGCGTCCTGCAAGAACACCTCACACACGATTTGCCTCTCGTCTGATTGGCTGCCAGTGTCCGCGGATGCCGTTTCTGCTCATCGGAGTCGTTTTGCTCGCTGGCCTGGCCCTCGTCCGCTGGGCGCAGGCGCGGCATGACACCATGATGAGCAAGGGTTCGCGTGTGAACGCGCCCACGGCGCACACCGGCGGCGAGATCGCCCTCATCTTCCTCAAATCCGAGGGCATCGAGGACGTGCAGGTCGTCGAGCACGATGCCATCGTCACGAATTACTTCGATCCCGTGCGCCGCCGCCTGTTTCTGCGCAGCGAGGTGGCCCGTGGCACCACGTTGAGCGCCTGGTCCGTCGCCCTGCACGAGGCCGCGCATGCCCTGCAGACCGGCGACAGCCTCGGCGAGCTGAAATGGCGACAGAGTTGCATCCGCATCAGCCGCTACCTGCCCACGCTCGCCGTGCTGGTCCTCATCGCGCTCACAGCGTTCAAGATCCTCATCCCGCGCAATGCCATCTTCGTCGCCGCCGGCATCCTGCTGCTCATTTTGCTGCTGAATCTCGGCAGCGTGCCGACGGAGTTCAACGCCAACAAGCGCCTGCGCCGTTTCCTCGAAGAGCATCTCAAAAACCACGGCCAGGCGCACGAGCGCATCAACGAACTGCTCTTCTGCATGGCCCTGCGCGAAACTGGCGACCTCCTCAGCTCGCCGCGCTATTTTTTCCTCAGCGCCCTGCCCGGGACGGGAAAATCGCGGCCTTCGTAAGCGTGGTCCGCGGCACTCCGTTTGGCTCGCATGGTCAAAACGCTCGCCTTCTTCCTCGCCACCGCCGCTTTCGCATTCGCCGACACGCAAACGCCGCAGAACTACAGCGGCGATTTCGTCATCAAGGTCAACTACCACTACCTGCTGAGCAAACCGGAGGGCTATGAGACCGATGCGACGAAGAAATGGCCGCTTGTCATCTTCCTGCATGGTTCCGGCGAGCGCGGCAATGATCTGGAGCTGCTCAAGAAACACGGCCCGCCGAAACTCATCGCCGCCGGACAGCCATTCCCTGCGGTGATCGCCAGCTTGCAGTGCCCGACCAAGGAGTTGTGGAACCCGCACGGCGTGAAGGCGGTCACCGACCATCTCATCAAGACCGAGCGCATCGACACGAGCCGCGTTTACCTCACCGGCCTCAGCATGGGCGGGTTTGGCACGTGGGAGACCGCGTTTGAGTATCCCGACACTTACGCGGCCATCGCGCCCATCTGCGGTGGTGCCGGTGTGCGTTGGGTCACGGCAGAGCGCATCAAGCACCTGCCCGCATGGATCTTCCACGGCGACAAGGACGGTGCCGTTCCCGTTGAAAACAGCCACAAGATCCACGACGCGCTCAAGAAGATCGGCGCGCCGGTGAAACTCACGATCTACCCCGGCGTCGGTCACGACTCGTGGACCGCCACGTATGACAATCCCGAGTTCTGGGAGTGGCTCTTCGCGCAGAAACGTGCGTCGTAGAAACGGGTGGAACGCGAATCCAAGCCGAATGGGCCGCGAATGACCACGAATCAGGTGGTATCGCTCCATTCGTCGTCATTCGCGAATCATTCGGCTTTCCATTCGTGTTGAAAAAATGAGTCTGGGCAGAGTTGGCGGTCTTTGAGGGCACGTTTTGCCTTTGAGAGCCATGATTTGAGGTGATTTGGGTGTGTAAGCCCTGCGCATCCCCACGAATTCATGCCAGCCATGGTTCATTCGTGAACATTCGTGCTGATTCGCGGTCATTCGCGTTAAGGCATGAAAGCGTCTGATCCTCCACACCGCTTGACGCCCTCGCGCCTCACGGGTTAAACATCCACCGCATGCCGGACTCCCCCGATCCGAATCTCGACCCCGACTCCGCCACGATCCCGATGTCGGGACCGCGGCCGACCTTGTCCGGGCGCGATGTCGATCTGCCGCTGCCGGAGGAGCTGGCGAAGCTGCTGCCGGTCGGCGCTTATGAGGTCACGAACTTCCTCGGCGCCGGGGGCATGGGCGCGGTTTACAAAGGCACTCAAATCCGCCTGAAGCGCCCCGTCGCCATCAAGATCATGCGGCGGGATGTCGGGAAGGACCACGACTTCGAGGCCCGCTTCGAAAGAGAAGCCCAGGCGATGGCGAAGCTGAATCACCCAAACATCATCAGTGTCATAGATTTTGGCGAAGCGGGGCCGGACTACCTCTTCATCGTCATGGAGCTGGTCGATGGCACCGATCTCATGGACGTCATCCGCAGCAAGCAGATGACGCAGGAGATGGCGCTCACGCTGCTGCCGCAGATTTGCGATGCGCTGCAGTTCGCGCACGACCACGGCATCGTGCATCGCGACATCAAGCCGAACAACATCATGCTCACGCGGGATGGCCGCGTGAAGATGGCCGACTTCGGCCTCGCGAAGCATTTTGACCACGTGGAGAGCGGCTTCCGCACCCAGACCGGCACCGGCATGGGCACACCGGAATACGCCGCGCCGGAGCAGTTCGATCCCACCACACCAGTGGACCACCGCGCCGACATCTATGCGCTCGGTGTCATGATCTACCAGATGATCACCGGCGCGCTGCCACGCGGCGTCTGGCGGCCGCCCTCCCAACGCGCCCCGGTCTCCACGCAATGGGACGCCGTCGTCAGCCGCGCGATGCAGAACGATCCTTTGGAGCGCTATCAGAAAGCCAGCGAGGTGAAGACCGATGTCAGCAGCATTTCGATGGGAACCAAGGAAGGGAGCGTGGGCACTCCTGCCCACCCCAATCAGTCAGGCGGCGCAGCCGCGAACATAAATGAAGCGGTCAAGAGTGACCGCGCTCCCGTCAAATCCCGCGCTCCGCTCCTCGTCGGCATCATCAGTGCCGTGGTTGTCGTTGCAGTAGCCGCACTGCTCCAGAAAAAGCCGGAGAAGAGCGCTGCCACTGCAAGCACATCGGTTAGTGAGAAGGGTGAATTTGCAGCCTTGGGGACGGCTGAGCCTTCAGCGTCCTGGAAGGACATGCTCGAGCATTATCGTCAGAACGATGGATGGTTTGCCCCAGTTTGGAAACACGAGAAAGGGCGTGTGGAGTGGGTGCAGCAGGCAAGCAAACAGATGATTAGCAATCGGGGGAAAGATCAAGCGGTCCGAGTCACGTGGGCATCGGCAGCGGGGCGGAGGTTTCCTACCGTAATGCTCCGCCAAGCGGCCGTCCCCAGTGACTTAGACTCTCATTATGCCTTTGGTTGGAACGCCGCTCAGCTGAGTTTGCGACTCCACACGAATGCACCTGACCGAATGATCGACCTCGCGCAATGGCCGCTTCCGGCGGGTTTCGATGCCACGCGTCCGCACACATATGAATTCCACGCGATTGGCAGTGAGCTGAGCGTGTCGGTGGATGGGCGGCCGCTCGGCAGCTTCAAGCACGATGAACTCAAGGAGGGGTTCCCGGGCTTTTGGGCGGACGTGGGCACTGTCATGACCGAGTTGAAGATTGCCAATCTCGACAGAAACACCTCGACCCCTTCATCGTTGGCGCTGATTGGCCAGGCTGCCGCTACGAAAGAAAATCCCTTCATCAACACTCTCGGCATGAAGTTCGTGCCGGTGCCGGGGACGAAGGTGCTCTTCAGCATCTGGGACACGCGGGTGATGGACTACGGGACGTATGCGGCGGCGAAGCCGGGCGTGGACGGCTCGTGGAAGACGCAGGCGAAGGACGGCGTGCCCGTCGGGCGCGAGGCGGATCATCCCGTCGTCGGCGTGAGCTGGGAGGACGCGCAAGCGTTCTGCGCGTGGCTCACGGAAAAGGAAACCGCCGAGGGCAAGCTCACGAAGGGCGCGAAGTATCGCCTGCCCACCGACGCCGAGTGGAGCACCGCCGTCGGCCTCCCGCCCGAGATGGGCGCGACGCCGGAGGAAAAGGCAGGCAAGAACGGATTGATTTTCCCGTGGGGCAAGGAGTGGCCGCCGACGAAGAACGCGGGCAACTTCGCGGACGAAGCGTTTCACTCGAAGTTCCCATCGAACAAAAGCGCAAAGGACGGGAAGTCGGAGAACGCAGGATGGATTGAAGGCTACACCGACGGCTATGCGACCACGTCGCCCGTGGGCAGTTTCCCCGCGAATGCATTTGGTCTTTGCGACATGGGCGGCAACGTGTGGCAGTGGTGCGAGGACTGGTGGAATGTGGAGCAAAAACACCGCGTGATGCGTGGCGCATCGTGGAATTATGGCGACCGCAATCGACTTCGATCCTCATATCGAAGTCGTAGCGTGCCCACGTTTCGAGACAGTCACAGCGGGATTCGCTGCGTGCTGGAGCCCGCACCTTCCCCCGCCGCCGTCTCCCCCGCTCCCAATCTCCCTGTCTCCAAGTCTTCCACTCAGTTCCCACCCGGCCAGTGGGTGAAGCTCTTCACCAAGCCCGAGGACCTGCCCGCCGACCTGCGCAAGCCCGACAGCGGGGTGACGTGGGAGGATGGGTGGATACGCGGTCTGAAACACGGCCAGGTCGTGCAGATCGCAATGAGTCTCTCCTGGAATTACGCTATACGGCTGAAGTCAGAACTCGAAGAAGTATCGTCGCTTTCCGGAGAGGGCATCGTCGTCCGTCGGCAAGAACGCGCCGATCAAGCGAAGCGCGGCCATTACCTCAGCAGGTTCGGCGGTGGAAAGTTCGTGATTCAGCAAATGGTCGGCGGCAATTATCAAACCCTGCACAGTTCAGCCCCCGCCGATGCGCCGAAGGCAGGTGAAGACTACACGCTGCTGGTGGGAGTGGTCGGGAAACTGCTGGTAAGCCGCCTCAACTCCACCACCGCCGGCATCTTGATGGATGAGGGATTCGCCAGCGGCAAGGCCTTCATCGGCATGACCACTCCGTTCCGCGACATCGAAGTCATGAACCTCGACGGCCTGCCGGAGGCCGAGGCGCTGCGTCTGCTGGGCGTGGATGAGCAGGGGAAGGATCTGCGCGGGAAGACCGGGGCGGCGAAGTAGCCCGGCGCGCAGCGCTTTGGACTGCGGCAGCCTGCCGCCGCTCAGATGATGCCGAGCTGCTTCAACTCATGCGCCAGCATCACCGGCGTGACGACCTTCAAGTTCTTGTAGGGCCGCCGCATCACCTCGCCAAAGTCGGCCACATCACAGGTCAGCAGGTGGGTGGCTTTGCCGGCCACTGCGGCGTAGAGAATCGGCACGTCTTTGGGCTTTAGCGTGATCTCAAGCTTGGCCACCAGCCGGTCCACCAATGCGAGTTGCGGCAGCAGCGCGCGCAGGCCCGTCAGATGCTGCGGAACGTGAGCGGCGAGGTTTCGCCGCGCCTCCTCGGCAGCATAAGCATTCGTCAAACAGGGGATGCGATGTGCCAGCAGCACATCGACGAGCAGACGCATGTGCGAGCGCGGATTGGCAGCCGAGAAAAGGATGTTGGCATCCAGGAAGACTCTCATTTGCGCCGGCTCTTCGCCTTCAGCAGCGAGGCCCGGAGGTCATCGGCGAACGGGGCCAGCGCGGCCTCCGCCTTGGCGATGCGCGCGACTTTGGCCTTGCTGTAAACCTTCACCGCAGGCGGGCTGGACTCCGCACGCAGCAAGATGCCGCGCTTCGTCTCCTGCGCCACGACACGCCCCGAGGACGAGAGGCCAAGCTGCGTCCAGAACTCCTTCGGCAGCGTGAGCGTGCCACGTTTGTTGATGCTGATGACGGCTGACATGACGCCAAAGTTCATCATCTCAGCCCACAGGCAAGCGATGAATCGTGGGGCGGATGAGTGCTTGTGGTTTTGTCGGGGGGGCGCTGTGAGTCGCGGGAAGGCGGACGCTTCTGAGGCCGTATTCACCCCATGCGCCTTCCGACCTGCCTGCTGATCCTGTCATTCGTCATCGCGACCACCCTGGCGCGTGCCCAAACGCTCCAAGGCACGCAATCGCTCACGCCGAATCCCGACTTCTCCGCGACGATGGTCGCAGGCGTGGACAAGATGGCGCTGCGGCTCATCGAGCAGTCGAAAGTGAGCCGCAAGCCGACCCGCGAGAAGCTCAAGGCCGCGCTGGGCATCGTCGATGCGCGAGTGCATTTTGCCGATCTGGAGCTCGTTGCCAGTACGAGTGCTCCAGCGCTGCTGTTGGAAACGAAAATGTGCCGCGTGTTTCGTGTGCGCTGGCCGGTGTTCGACGGTGTGCATGGCGAAGGCCTCTACATCCAGCCGAAGGACAAACCGAACGCTCGCGTCATTTACCTGCCGGATGCCGCCGGGACGCCGGAGAAGCTGGTGGATGAGTTTTTGCTCACCACCGGCTGCGAGGTCGTCATTCCCGCGCTCATCAGCCGCGAGTCGGAGTTCAGCACGAACGACAAGTATGGCGTGAAGACGAACTGCTCGCATCGCGAGTGGGTGTATCGGCAAAGCTACGAGTTGGGGCGGCATCTGATCGGCTACGAGGTGCAGAAGGCGCTGTCGCTGGTCGATTGGTTCAAGGCGCAGCCCACGCAGGTGCCGCTGCTCATCGCCGGAGTCGGTGAAGGCGGCATGCTGGCGCTGCACGCAGCCGCCATCGACGAGCGCATCGACTGCGTTTACTCCGCCGGCTACTTCGCACCGCGTGAGGGCGTGTGGGAGGAACCGATCGAGCGGAACGTCTTCAGCTTGCTGCGTGATTTTGGCGATGCGGAGATCGCGTCGCTCATCGCGCCACGTCCGCTGGCCCTGCAGCATCTCTTTTATCCAAAACTCGTCGTTTCGATGGAGGCACCGAAAGGCGTGCGGGCGATCGCCGCGCCTGGAAAGCTCACTGAGCCGACCTTGGCCGACTTTGAGGTCGAAATCGCCCGCGCCAAGCAGCTCGCGCCCACCAGCCGCATCCTCACCTGCACGCAGGAGACATCGAATGACCAGATCATCCGTCACCTCTTGCCCAAAGAGGCCGCTGATCCTGCGCTGCGCACGCTGAAGGTCACCGGCACGACCCTTGGGCTCAAATCCGATCCCACACGACAAAAACGCCTCGTGCGCGAGTTGGAGGCTTTTTCGCAGCGATTGCTCTTCAGCACCGAAACCGAGCGCAACGAGCAGTTTTGGAAGAAACTGCCCCTCAAGTCGGTCGCGGAGTTTGAGGCCCACACAGCCAAAGAACGCGACCGCTTCTGGAATGAGGTCATCGGACGTCTGCCGGACCCGGACAAGCCGATGAACGCGAAAAGCCGCTTCGTGCGGGAGACGGACAAGGTGGCGATCTACGAGGTCACGCTCGACGTGTGGGACGATGTCTTCGCCTGGGGCTGGCTGTGTGTGCCGAAAGACCTCAAACCGGGAGAAAAACGCCCCGTGGTCGTCTGCCAGCACGGCTTGGAAGGCATTCCCGAGGACACCATCACCACGGACGAGACGAATCGCGCGTTTGGTGCCTACAAGGCCTTCACGCTGCGCCTCGCGGAGCAGGGATTCGTCACTTTCGCGCCGCACAACCCGTATCGCGGCATGCACGCCTTTCGCACACTGCAGCGAAAGCTCAATCCGCTCGGCCTCACGCTCTACAGCGTCATCAACGGCCAGCATCAGCGCATTCTCGAATGGCTGAAGGCGCAGCCGTTCGCGATTCCCGGAAAGATCGCCTTCTACGGCCTGAGCTACGGCGGCAAATCGGCCATGCGCACACCGGCGGTGCTGAAGGACTACTGCCTGAGCATTTGCAGCGGCGACTTCAACGAATGGGTGCGCAAATGCGTGAGCAGCGACATGCCGATGAGCTACATCCACACGCACGAATACGAGATCTGGGAGTGGAACATGGGCCGTACCTTCAACTACGCCGAAATGGCCGCGCTGATCGCCCCGCGGCCCTTCATGGTCGAACGCGGCCACAACGACGGCGTCGGCATCGACGAATGGGTGAACTACGAGTTCGCCAAAGTCCGCCGCCTCTACAACAAGCTCCTCATCGGCGACCGCACGACCATCGAGCACTTCGACGGCCCGCACACGATCCACGGGGTGGGCACCTACCAGTTCCTCCATGACAAGCTGGATGGGAAGTGAGCGGGAGGAGGGTTGCATTCACCGCGTCGTCCGCTAGTCTCGCGGCGTAACCCCAACGCGTTATGCAAACACCCAAAATCACCGCTTACCTGAAAACCTACTGTGGCTGGAGCGAAGGCGTCCGCGCCATCTTCCGCAAATACGGCCTCGATTACGAGGAGAAGGACATCATCAAGAACCCCGCCTTCCGCTGGGAGATGGAGCAGCGGAGCGGCCAGCCGCTGTCCCCCTGCGTCGAAATCAACGGCACCATGCTCGCCGACATCAGTGGTGACGAGGTAGAGGCCTGGATGACCCAGAACGGCCTGCTCCAGAAGAGCGATGCCGCCGCCGACGCGCCGACCAATTCCGCCTGCACCGACGCCCAGCACGCCGCCATGGCCGCCGGCCAGGTCGGCACGCTGAAATTCGTGGGCTGATACTCTGATCATGAACTCCCGCCTCATTCTCGCCTTGCTGGCCTTTATGCTGGCCTCCTGCAACTCGATCTACTACGCCGCCTGGGAGAAACTGGGCTACGAGAAGCGCGATCTGCTCAAGAGCGCGGTCAAAGCCGCACGTGGCGAGCAGAAGGAGGCGGGCGAGGAGTTCAAGGATGCGCTGACGCAGCTCCAGAAGCTCAGCGGTTATCGCGGGGGCAACCTCGAGAGCGCCTACAACCGCTTCAAAGGCGAATACGAGGACTGCGAGGCCCAGGCCACGGCCGTGCGCGATCAAATCCGCGAGGTGGACACCGTCGCTCGCGATCTTTTCCGCGAGTGGGAGAAGGAAATCCGCCAGTATGAGAGCGCCTCCCTCGCCGCTGACAGCCGTCGCAAGCTGGCGGACACGCGGAGCCGTTTCGAGCAGCTCTCGAGTTCCCTGCATGCCGCCGAGTCCACGATGGACCCCGTTTTGCGCCAGTTCCGCGACCAGGTGCTGTATTTGAAGCACAACCTCAACGCCGCGGCCATCGGCTCTCTCCGAGGCAAGGCAGACAGCATCCAGTATGACATCCAACGTCTCCTTGAGCAGATGAATCGCTCGATCGCCGAGGCGGACCGGTTCATTCAGACGCTTTGACAGCACGACGGACAAGCGTGTCCGTCACACCCCAACGCCTCGCTTTATCGCCCCAGGTGACGTGATTTCATGCTTGCCGTCTGAAAGACCATTTCATAGCCTGACCGTTCTTTCCCACCCAAACCATGAAATCGAAACGCACCCTCACGTTCGCGCTCGGCCTGCTGGCCATGCCTGCGCTCACCCACGCCGCTGATGCCACCACCATCCAACCCGGCGGCAAACTGCCCGGCAAACCTGCCATCGCCCTCGTGAAGGTGGCTGATGATCTCGTCGATCCGGTGGCCGTCGCCGGAGCACCCGATGGCAGCGGCCGCCTCTTCGTCTGCGAGCGCCCCGGTGTGATCCAGGTCATCAAGGACGGGAAAAAGAACAAGAAGCCCTTCCTCGACATCAAGGACAAGACGATCAGCTCCTTCCTCGAGCTCGGCCTCTACAGCGTGGCCTTCCATCCGAAGTTCAAAGAGAACGGCCGCATCTTCTTCTGCTACGCCGACATGTGGTTCAACGGCGCGTCCCTGATCTGCGAGATCAAGGCGAAGAAAAACAAGCCCGACGAGGCGGACCTGGACAGCCTGAAGGTGCTCATGCAGCTCGACTTCCCCTACTGCAACCACCACGGCGGCCAAATCGCCTTCGGCCCTGACGGCCATCTTTACATCGGCAGCGGCGACGGCGGCTGGGAGGGCGATGTGATCAGCACCGGCCAGGACCTCCACACCCACATGGGCAAGATGCTCCGCATCGACGTGGAAAACACCACGCCCGACCGCAACTACAGCATCCCGAAGGACAACCCCTTCATCACCCTGCCGCAGCAGATGACGCTCTTCGGCGTCACCGAACTCGCCTTCTCGAAGATTCATCCGAAGGCACGTCCGGAAATCTGGGCCTACGGCCTGCGCAATCCCTGGACCTTCAGCTTTGACGCGAAGACCGGCGACCTCTGGATCGCCGACATCGGCCAGAATCACTGGGAAGAGATCAACATGCAGCCTGCCGGCAGCAAAGGCGGCGAAAACTACGGCTGGAAGTTCATGTGCGGCAGTCATGTCTTCCCGCGGGTCGAGAAAAAGAATGCGGATGGCACCTCCACCACCGTGGACGGCGACGGCACGGCCCGCGTGGGCATCCTGCCCGTGGCCGAGTACAGCCACGTCGATCAGGGCAATTGCGTGATCAACATCGGCGTCAGCCGCAGCAAGGCCAATGCAAGCCTCGAAGGCATCTACTTCTGCGCCGACTGGGGCAGCGGCAAGGTCTGGGGCATTGCCAAGGACGGCGACAAATGGCAGATGCAGGAACTGCTCGATCTCGACACCCCGCTGCGCCCGACTGGCAGCGGCTTCGATGAAGAGGGCAATCTTTACCTCACCCACGCCACCGCGAACTACGGCGGCCCGGTCGATCCTTACACCAGCGAACGTGGTGCCCTCTGGAAACTCGTTCCCGCCGACAAAGTGCCCGCCGGTGCCGAAACGGCGCCGCTGCAGAAGAAGTAAGCCGCTTCCTCGATTGGCAGCTCACTTTCCCACGCGGAGCCAGACACTGGCTCCGCGTTTTTTTTGCGTTTAAGACACCCGCGCTTTTGCATTGCCATCCCACCGCCAACCTCCCAGACTTCGCTCACATGAAAATCACTTCTCTCGCCCTCTCCACACTCCTGCTTGTCACCGCCGCCGTTCAGGCGCAAACAGCGGCTCCTGCCAAACCAACTGCGCCTGCGGTGACGCTCCCACCGCAGGCTCCGGATGTCCCGGCGCAGAAATTTGGCCCGGATGGCAAGGTGAACCCTGGCTTCATCGCCTCTCACGAAAGGTTTGTCGGCATCGCCAAAGAAGGCAAAGCGCAGCTCGTCTTCCTCGGTGACTCGATCACCGCAGGTTGGGGCGGTGCCGGAAAAGATGTCTGGGCGAAAGCCTTCAGCGCCTACACCCCCGCGAACTTCGGCATCGGTGGCGACCGCACGCAGCATGTGCTCTGGCGCATTCAGAACGGCGAGCTTGACGGAGGCATCAAGCCGAAGGCCTGCGTGCTCATGATCGGCACGAACAATTCCGCGACGGATACCGCTGAAGGAATCGCCAAAGGTGTCACCCTCATCGTCGAAACCATCCGCTCAAAGCAGCCGCAGGCGAAAATCCTTCTCCTGGCCGTCTTCCCGCGTGGCAGCAAGCCGGACGGCCAGCTCAACCCGCAGAATGACAAGTTGAAACAGGTCAACGCGATCATCGCGAAGCTCGATGATGGCCAAAACATCTTCTATCTCGACATTGGCTCCAAATTCCCGCTCATCGACGGCAAACTGGACAAGGCCGCCATGCCTGACTTCCTGCACCTGTCCCCCGCCGGGTATCAGATCTGGGCCGACGCGATCTCGCCGAAGCTGGCGGAGCTGATGAAGTGATGCCCGCATGAATTCCACCCGCCCTCCTGCCCACGCCGTGCTCAGCGCGGTGCTGGCCTTCGGCCTGTGGGGCGTGCTGCCGGTTTATTGGAAGCAGATCGGTCATCTCGGCAGTGACGTGGTGCTGGCGCAGCGGGTGGTGTGGACGATGGCCACCGTTTTGCCGATGCTCATGCTGCGCGGCGAGTGGGCGGGCTTCCTCCGTTCGCTGCGTGACCTCGAACTGATCAAAGCCCACGCGTGGTCGGCATTTCTGCTCGCGGTCAACTGGGGCGTGTTCGTGTGGGCCACGCAACACGGGCGCATCATTGATTGCAGCCTTGGCTACTTCATCAATCCGCTGCTGAACGTGCTCATCGGCAGCCGCCTGCTCGGCGAGCGGCTCTCGACGCTGCAAAAGCTCAGCATCGCCTCCGCCGCGTGCGGTGTGGCGACGCAGATCGTGCTGGTCGGCCGCTTTCCGTGGATCGGCTTGCTTCTCGCGGGCAGTTTCGCGCTCTACGGCCTCGCACGACGTCAATCGCCACTCGGTTCGTTGCCGGGCCTCGGTGTGGAGACCCTCGTAGGCATTCCAGTGGCCGCCGTGTTTCTAATCTGGAGCGGTCAAAACGGCGTTTCCATCTGGGGAACAGCCTCCGCGCAGGATCTGCTGCTCATCATCGGCCTAGGCATCATCACGACGATTCCGCTGCTCGGCTTCGCACATGGCGCACGACAGCTGCCGTTCGCCTTGCTCGGCGTTTTGCAGTTCCTCGCACCCACCGGGCAGTTTCTTGTCGGTGCCCTGATGTATCATGAGCCGGTCGGCGCGGCAGCCCTGCTCTCGTTCGGACTGATCTGGACCGGCGTGGCGCTCTTTTGCGGTGATTTGTGGCGCAAACGATGACTTGGCAGCGAGCGTGATCGCTTCTATCTCGCGCGCATGCCCCAGCCTGTTCTCCTGTCCGACGTTGGCAAAGTTCTCATCGACTTCGACTTCAGCATCGCCGCCCGGCGGCTGGCGGAGAAGTGCGATCACGCGGCGGAGACGGTGATGACGCTGTTTGATGACATCAAGCTGCCCTACGAGGACGGGCGCATGGATGATGCCGAATTCGTGAACGCAGCCATCGCGGCGACGGGCTTTCGCGGCACAGCATCGGAGTTCGAGGCGATCTGGTGCGAGATTTTCACCCAAAACGAGCCGATGCGCCTCACCCTCGGTGCACTGGCCGGCAAGCTGCCGATGTTTCTCCTCTCGAACACGAGCGGCCTGCACAAAGACTACTTTTTGCGGACTTTTCCCATCTTCCGTCACTTTTCAGACGGTGTGTATTCGTACTCGGCGGGCTGCTCAAAGCCGGGTGAGGCGATTTTTCACAAAACCATCGCGCAACTCGGCCTGGACCCTGCGCAGACGTTTTACATCGACGATCTGGAGGCAAACATCGCCACGGCGGCGCGGCTGGGTTTTCGGACGTTTCACTACAGCTTTGCAAAACACCCGCAGTTGCAGGCGGAACTGGACGAATGGCTTGCGGGACAGGGCATCGGTTGACGGGGACGTTTCTCTGTCATAACCAGTACGCGCTGACATCCGTATCACCTCATGTGCCACGAAAGCAGCCCAGTTTGAAACCCATGAAATGCGACGTTTGCGAGAAGGAGGCCACGGTCTTCCTCACCCAGATCATCAACGGTCAAATGACCACGGTGAACCTGTGTGAAGCATGCTCGAAGGCTAAGGGCGTGACCGAGGAGACCGGCTTCGGTCTCGCGGAGGCGTTCCTCACGCCGTCGCACCGCACCGAGGACTCGATGGAGGTCGTGTGCAACGCGTGCGGCTTCACCGCGTCGCAGCTCAAAAAAATCGGCCGCATGGGCTGCCCGGAATGCTACACGGCTTTTCAGGAAGGCTTGGACGGCCTGCTGCGCAACATGCACAAGGGCACACGACATGTGGGCAAGCGTCCGGGCAAGAACGCTGCCACGCCGCAGTTGCTGCCGCGCCAGCGCACCGCTGTCGTGCGCGAGGAGACGCCCGCAGCGACACCTTCTCTCCCGCCGCCCGCCCCCCCGGTGGACGCCAACAAGCTGCGCGCTGACCTCGAACTGGCGGTGAAGGAGGAACGTTACGAGGACGCGGCGAAGCTGAAGGCCGAGATCGAGCGTCTGCAGACCAAGACGCCCTCGAAAGGATGATGCCATGATGCGTTTTGCCACCTTGATCAAAAATCCCGCCGATTGGATGAAGGGCGCGGGTCCACACTCCGAGATCGTCATGACCTCACGTGTGCGTCTGGCGCGCAATCTGCGCGGCTTCCCATTCCCCGGCTTCAGCCAGGAGCGCCAGCGCATCGACCTGCTCGAACAGGCGCGCCCTGTCGTCGAAAACCTGCCTGAGATGCGCGACGGCTACAGCGAGGACTACACAGATCTGAGTAAGATTCGCAAGCAGGTGCTCGTCGAACGCCATCTCGTCAGCCGCGAGCACGCGGCACGATCCTCCGGTTGCGCCGTGGTCGTGGACCGCAAGCAGAGCATCTCCATCATGATCAATGAGGAGGATCACTTCCGCATCCAGGGCATCCGCCCCGGTTTGAACCTGCACAGCGCGTATGATCTCGTGGACCGCGTGGACTCAGAGCTGTCAGACTCACTGCCGTTCGCCTTTGACACCAAGCTTGGCTACCTCACCGCCTGCCCGACGAACCTCGGCACTGGGATGCGAGCTTCGGTCATGCTGCATTTGCCCGCGTTGGTGCTCACGGAGCAGATCAATCCGGTCATCAAAGCGGTCGGCAAGATCGGCCTCGCCGTGCGCGGCCTTTATGGTGAAGGCACCGAGGCCTTGGGGAATCTCTTCCAGATCTCCAACCAGCACACGCTGGGCGAGGCGGAGCCCGAAATCATCGCGCAGATCGAAAAAGTCATCGAAGGGGTCGTCCGCAGCGAGCAAAACGCCCGCGCAAAACTCAAGGAAGACCACCAGACCATGCTGCACGACCAGGTCGGCCGCGCCTTTGCTATCCTGCGCTACGCGCATGTGCTCGCGTCCAAAGAAGCGCTGAACCTGCTCTCCATGCTCCGCCTTGGCGCCGATCTCGACCTCATCGGCAGTTGCGACCGCAGTCTGCTCGACATGCTGTTGCTGGAAATCCAGCCCGCGCATCTCCAGCTCAGCGCCGCACGTGAATTGTCCCCCGAGGAGCGCGACAGCATGCGGGCCGAGATCACCCGCACTCGCCTGAAAACCGTACAAGGCCCCGACGCGGCGCCGCCCGCCCCTGAGAGCCCGCCTGCGGGCGAATGAACGAGAGGGAGCGCGATTCTCGCGCCGCGGCTTCACCCTCAATTGCGCGTGATAACGCGGTGCTTGCTCCAAGTGGGCATCTAGGGCCCCTCAAACCCGGGTTGCGAGCGTCCACGCCGATTCTGGCGACGTTCCTTTCACGGCCAAATTTTACGTTTTGCATTCCATCCCTGCCACAGGTAGTTTTTTGCCATACCACAACCCCACTGATGAACAATTTTACCCCACGCGCCCAACAGGTTCTCGCGCTTGCCCGAAAAGAGGCAGACCGCTTTAATCACAACTACGTCGGCACCGAGCATCTGCTGCTCGGGCTCATCAAGCTCGGCCAGGGTGTGGCCGTGAATGTTTTGACCAAGCTCGGCCTCGATCTCGAGACCGTGCGCATGCAGGTCGAGCAGCAAGTCGGCTCTGGCCCAGAGACCAAGATGGTCGGCAACATCCCCTACACCCCGCGAGTGAAGAAAGTTCTCGCCCTCGCCTCAAAGGAAGCCAAAGCGCTCAACCACAGTTACGTCGGCACCGAGCATATCCTGCTGGGCCTTCTGCGCGAAGGTGAAGGTGTGGCCGCGCAGGTGCTGCGAAACCTCGATGTGAACCTCGACAAGGCACGCAGTGAGATTCTGAAGGAGCTCGATCCCAACTTCACCTCTCAAAACGAGGAAGAAGAGGAAGAAAACGAACCCGTCAGCCCCACGGGCAACGCACCCGCCAGCGGTGACAAGAAAAAGAACGAAAAGACCCCTGCATTGAAGGCTTTTGGCCGCGATCTCACCGAACTCGCGCAAAAAGGCGAGATGGACCCCGTCATCGGCCGCATGGATGAGATTGCCCGCGTCATCCAGATCCTCTGCCGCCGCACGAAAAACAACCCGGTGCTCATCGGCGAAGCCGGTGTCGGCAAAACCGCGATCGTTGAAGGTCTTGCCCAGGAGATCTCTGCTGGCAACGTGCCTGAAATCCTGCGCGACAAACGCGTCATCACGCTCGACCTCGCCCTCATGGTCGCCGGCACCAAGTATCGCGGTCAGTTTGAGGAGCGCATCAAAGCGGTGATGGATGAAATCCGCCGCACGAAGAACGTGATTCTCTTCATCGACGAGTTGCACACCATCGTCGGTGCGGGTGGTGCTGAAGGCGCGATGGATGCCAGCAACATCATCAAGCCCGCGCTCAGCCGCGGGGAGCTGCAATGCGTCGGTGCCACCACGCTGAACGAATACCGCAAGTACATCGAGAAGGACGCGGCTCTCGAACGTCGCTTCCAAAGCGTCAAGGTCGAGGAACCCTCCGTCGAAGACGCGATCAAGATCCTCTTCGGCCTGCGCGGCAAATACGAGCTGCATCACAAGGCGAAGTATGCCGACGACGCGCTGCGCTCTGCCGTGAATCTCAGTTCCCGCTACCTGCCGTCCCGTTTCCTGCCGGACAAGGCCATCGACATCATGGACGAGGCCGGCTCGAAGGCCCGCATCGCCGCCATGACACGTCCGCCCGAGTTGAAGGCCATTGAGGCCGAGATCGAGGAGATCCGCGTCGAAAAGGAAGGTTCCATCAAGGAGCAGGACTTTGAAAAGGCCGCGCATCTGCGTGATCGCGAGAAAAACGCGAAGAAACGCTACGACGACGTGCTGGAGCATTGGCGCTCCACCAGCCACGAGAAAATCGTGGACGTCACCGAGGAGGACATCATGTCCGTCGTCTCCAAATGGACCGGCGTACCGCTCCAGCGCATGGAGCAGGCCGAGGCCGAGAAGCTGCTCAAGATGGAAGCCGAGCTGAAGGGCAAGGTCATCGGGCAGGACGAGGCCGTCATTGCCATCTCGAAGGCCTTGCGCCGTTCCCGCGCCGACTTGAAGGATCCGCGTCGTCCGATCGGCTCATTCCTTTTCCTCGGCCCGACCGGCGTCGGCAAGACCTTCCTCGCGAAGAACCTCGCCGAGTTCATGTTCGGCACCGCCGAGGCGCTCATCCAGATCGACATGTCTGAGTACATGGAGAAGCACACGGCCAGCCGTTTGATTGGCGCTCCTCCCGGCTACGTCGGCTATGAGGAAGGTGGCCAGCTTTCCGAGGCTGTGCGTCGCCGTCCGTATTCGGTCATCCTTTTCGACGAAGTGGAAAAAGCGCACCCAGATGTGATGCACCTCCTGCTTCAGATTCTCGAAGAAGGCCAGGTCACCGACAATTTCGGCCGCAAAATCGATTTCCGGAACACCATCGTCATTCTTACCTCGAACGTCGGCGCGGAGCAGATCAAGCGTCAGACCAGCCTGGGCTTCATGGCCATGCAGCAGGACACTGCTGACAACGAAGGCATCAAGGGCAAGATCCACGAGGCCGCGAAGAAGTTCTTCAAGCCGGAGTTCCTCAACCGCCTGGATGACATCGTCATCTTCCGCATGCTGGAGAAGACGCAGCTCAATACCATCGTCGATCTCGAGGTCAGCAAGGTCGTCACCCGCCTCAAGAAGAAGAGCATCTACATCTCGCTCGACGACAGCGCCCGCGAATTCCTCATGAAGGAGGGCTACGATCCGCAGTATGGCGCACGCCCGATGCGCCGCGCCGTGGAAAAGCACATCGAGGATCCGCTGGCTGAGCATCTCCTGCGTGGCGACGTGCGCGAAGGCGACAACGTCAAGGTTTCCTTCGACGAGGAGCAGAAGCGCCTCAAGTTTGCCGCCGAGAAGCAGGAAGCAGCCCCAGTGTCAGCCGCCTCCGACACCTCAGCCTCCTGATCGGTGATGAATGATTCCGCCCTCTCCCCGGCAGGGGGAGGGAGTGGATGGAGAGCCGTTTGAGAACATCGTCCGCACGAAATTCATGATCCGCGCCCTCCTCCTGCTCGCGCTCCTCGGTGGTCTCGGCTGGTGGATCGATCGCGAGCATCATGCGGAACGGTTTCAGAAGGTGGACGAGCGATTTCTCGACTTTCTCGTCGCCAACTCTCGCGATCGTTTTGAAAAAGCGGAGGCTCAGACCACCGATCAACCTGTTGTGCTGGTGAAGATGCGTGCCGCCGACCGGAACGAATACGCCGGCTGGCCGCCGCGTCCGCTGGACTGGCAGATGGCGCTCAAAGGGCTGCAAGCCTTCGATCCCGCCGTCATCGTGATCCCCGAGGCGCTGAACTGGGGCAAGCCTTCGCCCGAATTCACCCGCGAGGCCGCCGAAGCGCTGCTGCCCTTCCCCAGCGTCGTCATGGGTGTCGAAGCGCAGCTCGCTCCGAACGCTGACACGCCCGCGTTTTTGGGCGGGCTCGATGAAACACTCCCACGCTTTGAAAAAGTCGCTGGTGAATCGAGAAACGTGCCCGCACTCGGTGCTTTGATCGTCGCGCCCGATGACCTGCTGCGTCGCCACGCCGAAATCGGCGTCGCCATCACGCGTAAGGACAAAGATCAAATGCTGCTGCCTTACGCCATGCATGAAGGCGAGCGTTTCCGCCCCACCGTGCTCGCGCAAACGCTCGCACGCGCCTCCGGCACGCCTTACCTCTCGCATCGTCTGCTTTTCGGCGCGGGAGCGGGCGCCTACCTCGCGAATGGCGGCTTCGTGCCGCTGCTACCCAACGGCGAGATGATCATCGACACAAACCAAGTCGTTCCCGAGGTCGATGCGCTCAATTTGATGACCTCCGAGCTCGCTGGAGCCATCACCGAGGCTGACAAACAGAACCTCGGGCGCGGCAAGGTCGTCGTGATCGGCACGGATGATGATTCGACCGGCGGCATCGCCCGCCAGCATGCGCAGGCGCTCGCCCGGGTGCTCGTGATGCCGCGCATTCAGATTCTTCCCGCATATGCGCAATGGATCGTGTGGGCGCTGGCCGCGGTCGCGGGCTTCTGGCTGGTGTTTCGTGTTCCAAGGAAGAAAGCGCTCGTCCGCGGCCTCGGATTCATCTTTGCCGCGCTCGTGATCTGCTTCCTCGCCTTCCAGTCCTCGCTGCTCTGGTGCCCGCCAACGCTTCCGGCAGCCCTGCTCGCGGCCTCAACGCTGTTTGCGCGCATCGCCGGGGCGGTGAAGGACTAAACACTCCTTGCGCACGGGCCTCAAGCCCCTAGTTTCGCGCTCCTTTTTTCCCAAACCGCATGCGTTTTCGCAATTTGACGCGCCGTCGTGAGATCGGTGCCAACTCCTACCTCCTCGAAACCGGGGACAACCGTGTCGTGCTAGACTCCGGCATGCACCCAAAGGAAGTGGGCTTCGACGCGCTGCCGGACTTCGGCCCCCTGCCCCACGATTCCGCCGACGCCATCCTGATCACGCACGCGCATCACGACCACATCGGCTCGCTGCCGGTCCTGCAGCGCAAGCAGCCGAACGCACCCGTTTTGATGACCGAGGTCACCGGCGAGCTTTCCTCCGCCATGCTGCACAACTCGGTCAACGTCATGACCAAGCAGCGCGAGGAGGAGAGCGTCACCGAGTATCCGCTCTTCACCCACCGGGAACTCGACCAGATCCGCGCCAACTGGATCTACCGCGACATCGACCGCCCCTTCACGATCCCGGACACCGAGCTGGAAGCCACGATGTTCGATGCGGGCCACATCCTTGGCTCCACCGGCATCCTGATTCGCGAAGGCTCAAACACGCTCTTCTACACCGGCGATGTGAACTTTGAGCCTCAGACCATCTGCCGGGCCGCCGACTTCCCCACCAGCGGTATCGACGTGCTCATCATCGAGACCACGCGTGGCAATCACGCCCGTGCGGAAGGCTATTCCCGCAAAGGCGAGAAAGAACGCCTCGCCGCGCTCATTCGCGACACGCATGAGGCCAATGGTGCGCTGCTCATTCCCGTCTTCGCGCTTGGCAAGACGCAGGAGGTCATGCTCATGCTGCACGAACTGCATCAGGAGGACCTCATTCCCGAAATGCCGCTCTACATCGGCGGGCTCAGCACGAAAATCACTGTGCTTTACGACCACTACGCCTCTCGCAGCCGCCGCAACTATCCCGGCTTCCGCCTCTTGGAGGACGTGGACCTGCTTGTGCCGCGCAAAAACCCACGCAAGCGCCAGGAGATCGTCTCCAGCCCGCGCACGCTCTATGCGCTCTCCAGCGGCATGATGACCGAACACACCGCGAGCAATCAATTCGCCTGGAAGTTCCTCGACAACCCGCGCAATGCCATCGCCTTCGTCGGCTACACCGATCCCGAATCCCCCGGCTACAAGATTCGCAACGCGAAGGAGGGCGACATGATCAAACTCGCCCGCGATCTGCCCGCAGTTCCACTCCGCGCCCGCGTGGAAAGCTTTGACCTAAGCGCTCACGCCACCCGCGAGCAGATCGCCGACTACGCCGAAAAGGTGAAGCCGAAGAAGATGCTCCTCGTCCACGGCGAAGAAGACGCGCAGCAGTGGTTCCTGCGTCGTTTCGCAGACACTCTTCCCGGCACCGAACTCATCCGCCCCGACGTCCACCAGCCCATCGACCTCTGGTAAACTCGTCACTCTTCCCATGCGCCTCATCGCCATCGTCGCCATGTCCGCCAACCGCGTCATCGGACGCGAAGGCAAGCTGCCGTGGCATTACCCAGAGGACTTGAAGTTCTTCAAGCGCACGACGCTCGGCCATCCGATCCTCATGGGCCGCGCCACCTTCGACTCCATCGGCAAACCGCTCCCCGGCCGCCATAACATCGTTTTGAGCCGCACGATGGCCCCCCGCGAAGGCGTGACCGTGGTCCGCGACATCGCAGAACTGCCAAAAGTGTGCGGCGATGCCGAAATCGTCTTCGTGATCGGCGGTGCTCGCGTTTTCGAGGAGCTTCTTCCGCAATGCGACGGTCTTTACCTGACCTTCATCCAGAAGGAATACGAGGGCGATGTGCTTCTGCCTCCCTTCGAGCATCTGTTCGGGGAGGCTGAAGTGCTCGAGTCCTCCGGCGACCTCGAATTCCGCCGCTACGAACGCCTCCCTGTCACCCCTGCGTGATGAAGACCCGATTTTCGAACCGCGTGTCAGCAAAAGCCCGCCTCGCGGCAAAAGCCGGGCCCGCGACGCAAATCATCGGCCTCGTGTTGCTCGCAGGTTGCATGGTTTTCTCCGCGCCGCCCGCTCGTGCGGACAACACCCTCGACGAAGCCATTGACGCCGTCGCACCCGGCATTCGCAAATGGGCCACCGTTTGCCTCGTCAAAGAGGGCGCGGACGGCAAGCCGGCCTTCGAATGGATCGACTACCGCGACACCTGCACCAAGACAGACTTCTGGCCCGCCAGCACCGTGAAACTCTTCACCGCCGTGGCCGCCTGCGAGCTGCTAAACGAGCGAAAGCTCAGTCTCGACACCACAGCCACCTTTGCACACGAGGAAGCCGGCCAATGGCGCCCCGACTGTGCCCGGACGGTGCGGGAGATGATCTCCGAGGTTTTTCGCCGCAGTTCGAACGAGGACTACACCCTCCTGCTGCGTCTGTGTGGCATTGACAGCCTCAACACCGGTTTTTTGACCGCAGAACGCGGCTTTCCAGCCACGGCGCTCATGCGAGGCTACACGGCCGAGCAGCCCTGGCGCTATTCCCAGCGGGAAAGGCAGCGCATCCTGCTGCACGCCGAAACTGAAGGCCCCGCGCAGGTGATCGAGCACCTGTGGAGCGGTCGCGACTACAGCGCTGAACGGGGCATCACCGTCCTGTTCGCGGAGAATGGCAATCTCACCAGTCCCCGCGTGCTTTGCGACTGCCTGCGACGTGTGTTGTTTCACGACGTCCTGCCAGAAAACGAGCGTTTCCGCATCAGTCGCGAACAAGCGCTCTTTTTGAAGGAAGGCAGCCCCGGCGGCTTTCATGGCCTGGAAACCGAAATCGGGGAAAAGGGCCCGGAGATCTGGCAAAAGGCCTGGGCGGAGGTTTTCCCCAAAGCTCGACATTTTCAAAAATCGGGCCTCATCAGCAGCTACGCGCTCGATCTGTGTTGCATCGACGACCGGGCGAACGGCGGCCCCTGTTTCCTGCTCTGCGCGGGCTTGAACGCCGGGCACGCCACCAAACCCGTCGATGGCGAGCAGCTCGTCAGCCAGCTCACCCGGGCCATCTCGCTCTGGGTGCGGCAGCGCTGAATCGACGCCCCAGGTTCGCGTTTTGTCGGCATTACAAACCGCTTACAACTCATTTACGCCAGCCTGACTCATCCTTTTCCAGTTGTGGAAAGATACCCACAGACAGCGAGCCGGTGACGGCTCAGTCGAAACTTTCAAAGAGGTGTTCCTTCTGGCTGTTGGACCTTCAGAATGCAAGCGGGGCGGACCGGGTGGTTCGCCCCGCTTCTTTGTGCCTGAAGATCAGCAGGTTTCTGATGCCGAAGTGCTTGATTTCCCAGCGCATGTCCCGAAGATGCCTGTCTGACCAACCTCGACGATGAAGTTCGCCATTTTCGGAGACATCCACGCCAACCTGGAAGCCCTGCAGACCGTTCTGTGGGACGCCCAGGAGCAGGGCTGTTCCAATTACGTCTGCCTGGGCGACATCGTCGGCTACGCCGCCAATCCGGCTGAATGCCTGCAAACCGTGCGCGAAATGGGCTGCCCCGTCGTCCGTGGAAACCATGACGAGGGAGCTGCCAGCGAAAGCGGGCTGGAGGAGCTGAACCCACTGGCCCAGAACGCCCTGCTCTGGACACGTTCGCAGCTCAATGACGAGCAGCGCCAGTGGCTGCGGGAGCTGAAACTCGTCCGCCAGGTGCGCGACTTCACCATCGTCCATGCGACGCTCGATTCCCCCGGCAACTGGGGCTATGTGACCAACCGCTTCGACGCGATGGCGAGCTTCAGCTACCAGTTCACGCAGGTCTGCTTCTACGGCCACACGCATGTGCCGCGCATCTTTGAAAAAGACGACGCTGTGCGCGCCGCTCGTGGCACGGACATCACGATCCAGCGCGGTGTGAAGTACTTCGTCAATGTCGGCAGCGTCGGCCAGCCGCGTGACGGGGACTGGCGCGCCGCCTATGCCATCTACGATGTGCAGGCACAGACGATCTCGATCCGCCGTCTGGAGTACGACATCGAGACCGCCCAGCGGAAAATCCGCGAGGCAGGACTGCCATCGTTGCTCGCCGATCGTCTTGCCTTGGGCAAATGAGCGCCACCCAGCGCCAGCTCCCCAGTCTGCGCGACTTCAAATCCGCGCTCATCGTCAAACCAAGCTCGCTGGGCGACATCGTCCACACACTGCCAGCCGTGAAGGCAATCCGAGCTGCGCATCCGCGTCTGAACATCCGCTGGCTGGCGAACACGGAGTGGACGCCCCTTCTCCAAGGCAGCCCTCTCATCGACGAAGTGCTTCCCTTCCCGCGCAAGAACTTTCGCGGCCTTGCCGGATTGCTCCGCTTCTGGAACTGGCGGCGTGGCTGGATGCTCTTGCCGCGTGAGGAGCCGGAGATCGTGCTCGATTTCCAAGGCCTGCTCCGCAGCGGCCTGGTCAGCAGTTGGCGTGGATCCCAAACCGTCATCGGCCTGTCCGACGCACGCGAAGGATCGCGCTTCTTCTACAATCACACCGTGGCCGTCGATGCTGGAGCCCATGCGGTGGATCGCTACCTGGAGCTGCCTCGTGCTCTGGGCATCCAAATCGAACCCGAAGACATCACCTTCGACCTCGCCCCTGGCTCTTCGCCCGCAGGCTGGCCTGAAACACTGACAAACTTCATCGCGCTGCACCCCTGGTCGCGTGGCGAGGGCAAATCGCTCTCGAATACCTCCTTGCAGGCCCTGTGCGATGCCTTGGCTCCGCATCCGGTCGTGCTGGTCGGTATGACAGATGACCCAGGCCGGCCCACCGGCAGTCACATTCGCGACTGGAGCCACCGCACCTCGCTCTCGGAACTGATCTGGGTGCTGCGGCAGGCGAAGTTCTGCATCAGCGTCGATTCCGGCCCGATGCACATCGCTGCGGCGGTGAATGGGCATACGCTGGGCATTCACACCTGGAGCGATCCGCGCAAAGTCGGCCCTTACCCACGAGAGGTTCACGTCTGGAAGGCGGGACGGATCGCCAGACGCGGCGATTTTGCGGCTGAAGAATGCCAGACCGAGGCACTGGTGACCGATCAGGCCGCCACGAGCATCGGTGAATGGGTGCGTGGCGTCATTTGAGCCGCAAGGGGCCGCCACTGCGCACCTCGGTGAGCTGGCCGTCACGAATCACCACGCCGCCGTTCACGATCACGTGGCTGAATCCCTCCGCGTAATGATGCGGATCGTTGAAGGTAGATGGATCGTTCACCTTGGCTGGATCGAAGATCACGATGTCCGCAAAGGCACCCGTCTTGATCATGCCGCGGTCCTTCAGACGAAACGTCTGCGCCGGCAACGAAGTCATGCGACGCACCGCCTCTTCCAGCGTGAGCAACTTCAACTCGCGCACGTAGCGTCCCAGAACGCGGGCGTTGTTCCCATAGCTGCGAGGGTGCGGCACGTCCTGGCCAAGCATGCGCGGGCCGCCATCGCTAGCGAACATGGTGAGCGGATGCTTCAGAAAGACCTGCAAATCCTCCTCGTTCATGCCGTGGAAGATGGCGCTGGCTCCTCCACGGGCTTCGAGCTCGAGGATAGTCTCGATCTGGTCTTCGAGCGTGTCCTGGCCACGCAGAAGCTTCGCGGCCTCGGGGATGCTTTTGCCATTCAACTCGGGATTCGTCACCGTCCGGGCGATCACAGCATAGGCGTAGTCCTTCCGTCCCTGGCGCTCACGCATCTCTGCCATGCCTTCGATAATCTTCGCTTTCTCGGCAGGATCGGCTAGGCGCTTCACAAAGTCCTCCCGCGTGCCCTCCAGCGCCGCATCCGGGATGGTCTGCCGCAGGCCGGTGCTGCTGGCGGTGTAGGCGTATTGGTCGTGGGTAATCTTCAATCCCGCCGCCCGTGCTTTGTCGAGCACGGCGAGAACTTCGGTGGCTCTTCCCCAAGCGGTGGGACCGGCCAGCTTGATGTGCGAGACCTCAGCACGGCAGCCGCTTTCCTTCGCGATGCGGATGAGTTCGTCGAGTGCCTCAAAGATCTTGACCGTCTCGTAGCGCATGTGGCTGACGTAGATGCCATCGTGCTGCGACACGACCTTGGCGAGCGCAATGATCTCGCCGGTCTTGGCAAAGCTGCCCGGCACATAGATCAGACCGGTGCTCATGCCCACCGCGCCGTCCTTCATCGCCTGATCGACGATCTGACTCATCTTCGCGAGTTGCTCGGCATTCGGAGCGCGGATGAAACTACCGCCCATGCCTTCTTTGCGCACCGAACCGTGACCGATGAGCATGCCGACATTCAGCGCAGGCTTCGCGGCCTCAATTTCGCGGAAGAACGTGGCCACGTCGGTGCGGGACATGCCGCAGTTGCCGGTGATGATGGTCGTCACGCCCATGCGCAGGAAGTTTTCCGCCACGGCATTCCCGCAGATGTCCTCCGAGTGGGTGTGAACATCAATGAAACCCGGCGCAGCCACGAGCCCGCTGGCATCCAGGGTCTCCGTCGCCGTGCCAGTGAACTCTCCGATCGCGGCGATGCGACCGTCTTTGATCGCGATGCGGCCTTTTTGAAGCGGCGAGCCGGTTCCGTCGGCGATCTGCGCCTTTTCGATGATAAGATCAAAGTCCGCCGCCTGAGCGGAGAGGGCAAAGAGCAGGAGGAAGTGCCGGAACATGCGGCCTCATGTTGAAACTGCTTCGCGGCTTGAGAAGCGAATTCTTTTCCTCCGTGGCGGATTCAGAGGTGTTTCATCAGCGAGGCATTTTTTTGATCGCCGCAGCGGACATGTCGCGCATCATCCGCGCCTCGTCTTGAGGCAAAGGGGTGGGCGGGATGCCAGGATAACCGTACTCCGACATTTCCGAGTTGTGCGACGTCCTCGATAGCGTGGTGTCCGCACGCCAGACGGCGCGGCTGGTGGTGGTATCGATCAATTGATGGCTGGCGCTCAGGCGCCGCGTGGCGGATGACGAACTGTGATACTCCGTGATCTCCTCGCCCCGGCTGCATGAGCTGCAGCAGCAACTGCGACAGGTGCTGCCGCTGCGACACGCCGTGGTTCTGTCCCCATCCGTTACATCGCCGCAACAACATATGGGATACTCCGTCCGCGTGGACTGCCATTGATGGCAGTCCTGCTGGACGTCGTTTCCATGCAGGCCGATCCAGATGAGGTAGTCCACACCGCGTGCCCGTGCCTTGGCAATGACGGCGGGGGTGAGGCGGCTGCCGAGGCGGATGGGAGGTCGAGAAGACCGCTTTTCCGGTGGTGATAGCTCTGCTGATATCACCTGCGAGCGTTTCAGCCGCCTGCCGGTTTCGAGGCTTGTGTCCTGAAGGATGGCCCTTTCCATGAACTGCCCCGGATGGACACCCCTGTCCGCCTCGAGGCCCGCCACCGCGACGGTCTTGTCGCGTAGATCCGCCTTGGAAATACCGCTGAAGACCACACGAACGGTGGGCCGCGTGGCACAGCTCACGAGCAAGGCGCAGCAAAGGCACAAGGCGAAAAGGACGGGACGCATGGCTTTCAGAACCGTGCTCCGACGGGATCTCGAGCCGGGTATTCATGCCAAGTTGAAATGTCTCCATCACGCAGGAAGGAAAGGCTTGCCAAGCGAGAACCAGCTTGGCATGGCTAGCTCGTCATGCTCGACCTCACGAACAAGAAAATCGCCCTGCTGATGGGTGGCCCCGGCTCTGAACGCAAAGTCTCGCTGAAAACCGCCGAGAGCGTGGCTGAGGCGCTCCGCACCAAAGGCGCGAACGTGGTCGAGATCGACGTGACCGGCCCGGATTTTGAGGTGCCTGCGGACACGTTCATCGCGATGAACTTGATTCACGGCACTTTTGGCGAGGACGGGCAGATCCAGTCGATCCTGGAGCAGCGCGGCATCCGCTACACCGGCGCTGGTGTCGAAAGCAGCCGCATCGCTTTCGACAAGACCCTGAGCAAACAACGCTTCATCGCCGCCGGAGCACCGACACCTCGCTCGCAGACCTACCTGCTCGATGGCAGCCAGCCGCTGCAGATTTCCCTGCCCTTGGTGGTGAAACCGCCGCGTGAAGGTTCCAGCGTGGGCGTGCACATCTGCCATCATCAGGCAGAATTTGAAGCCGCCATCGAAGACGCGAAGAAATTTGGCAAAGACACGCTCATCGAGGACTACGTGGCCGGAAAAGAGCTCACCGTCGGCATCCTCGGCGACCAGGTGCTGCCCGTGATCCACATCGAACCCGTCGAAGGCTTCTACGACATCAATAACAAGTATCCCTGGATGGGTGGCACGGGCAAAACGAACTACCACTGCCCGGCCAATCTAAGCCCTGAAGTCACTAAAGCCGTGCAGGAGGCTGCGCTGAAGGCCTTCCGCTCCTGCGGCACCGAAGTGTATGGCCGCGTCGATGTCATGCTGCGCGACAGCGACCAAGCGCCCTTCGTGCTCGAGATCAACACCATCCCCGGCATGACGAGCAGCAGTCTGCTGCCCAAAGGCGCGAGGGCCGTGGGCATCGAGTTTCCCGATCTCTGCGTGAAGATCATCGAGCTCTCGCTGTCCGCACGGCCGTGATCAAAAGTACGACGGACACTCCTGTCCGTCGGGTATGGCGGAGCGTTGATCGACGGACAGGAGTGTCCGTCGTACGTATCTACCGATCACACTTTCGCGCTCTTGCGACTGGAGAGAATGAGCGCCGCAGCCACGATTCCGAGCGACGCGTTGATCGTCCACAGCAGCGTTGGATTGCGGTCGTAGAGCATCATGCCGAGCGCGGAGCTGGCGGTGTTGCCAGTGCACCACGCGAGGCTGAGGAAGCCCACGTAGCGTCCTCGCATGTCTTCGGGAGAGAGACTCGCGCCGTAGGCCTGCTGGCGTGAAAACGCCGCCATCTCGCCGATCGTGAAGATCACCATCATCACCACGAAGGCGGTGAGCGTGGCGCTGATGTGAAACACCAGGAAACTGGTGCTCATGAGCACGTAGCCGAGCGCCAGCACGAGTTTCACCGGCCAGCCCCGCAGCGCGTTCGCGATCAGCAGCTCGAAGAGGCAAATCATCACGCCGTTGAGCGCCAGCACGAGGCCACACTCACGCATGGGCAGTCCGTTGCGCTCAAAGTGCAGCGGGAAGGTCGTATTTGTCTGCCGAAACACCCACGCTAGGCACATGCACGCGCCAAACAGCGCGAGGAAGGCATGATTCTGCCGGATGGACTGCCACGCATGCCCCCACCCTGCCTGCTCCTTCGGAGTCTGGCGTCCACGCGGCAGAAACCGCCACGCGATGATGCCAAAGAAGAACGAAGTGGCCGCATCGACGGCGAAGAGCCAGAAGAACGAGTACTCCGCCAAAAAGCCCGCCGTGGCCGGGCCGAGCGACCACGCGAGGTTCACGGCAAAGCGCTGCACCGCGAAGGCGATGACGCGCTGCTCCTGCGGCACGATGTCCTGCACCAGCGCCGCGCTGGCAGGATGGCCCGCCTCCGTGATCGCACCGGTGATGAATGCCAGCAGCGCCAGCATGCGCCAGTCGCTTGCCTGCGACATGGCGATCATGCAGCCGGCACCGGCGATCGAGGCGACGGCCATGGTGACATTCCGGCCGAGCCGGTCAGCAAGCCAGCCGCCGATCCAGGCGGCGATGAAACCGCCCAGAGAGTAAGCAGCGACGGCGAAACCGGCCTGCGTGGCCGAATTGCCGTTCTGCGTGATGAACAACGCCAGGAACGGCACGACGAAGACGCCGAACCGGTTGACGAAGGTGGCTCCTACGAGAACCCAGAAGGGCCGCGGCAGGAGCCGGAGTTGTGAAGACAAAGACATGGTTGGAAGAGGGAAGAGAGGTTCATGGGGAGAGTTGGATGGAGCTGGAACGCAAAACGGGCCGGCTCCTGTGAGCCGGCCCGTCGAAGGCTTTCAAGGTTGCTGCGTGGTTTAAATCACAGGCCTTTGCTCACAATGTATTTCACGAGATCGACAACTCGGTTGGAGTAACCCCACTCGTTGTCATACCAGCTCACGAGCTTGAAGAACTTGTTGTTCAGCTCGATGCCGGAGCCGGCGTCGAAGACGGAGCTGCTCTGGTCGTGGATGAAGTCGGTGGAGACCACTTCGTCGCTCGTCCAGCCGAGGATGCCCTTGAGGTAGGTCTCGCTCGCCTTCTTCATCGCGGCGGAGATTTCCTTGTAGCTGGTTTCCTTCTCCGTCTTCACGGTGAGATCGACCACGGAAACCGTCGGCGTCGGCACGCGGAAGGACATGCCGGTGAGCTTGCCCTTCACTTCCGGGATGGCGAGGCCCACGGCCTTCGCAGCACCCGTGCTGCTCGGGATGATGTTGATCGCGGCGCTGCGGCCACCTTTCCAATCCTTCGCGCTCGGGCCGTCCACGGTCTTCTGCGTGGCGGTGTAGCTGTGGATGGTGGTCATGAGGCCTTCGGCGACGCCGAAACCTTCCTTCAGGAGAACGTGCACCACAGGGGCGAGGCAGTTCGTCGTGCAGGAAGCATTGGAAATGACGTGATGCTTGCTGGCATCATACTTCTCATGGTTCACGCCCATGACGATGGTGATGTCCTCTTCCTTGCCGGGGGCGGAAATGATGACCTTCTTCGCGCCAGCGTCGATGTGGCCCTGGGCCTTGCTGCGCTCGGTGAAAAGACCGGTGGACTCGATCACAATGTCCACGCCGAGTTCCTTCCACGGAAGGGCGGAGGGACCCGCACGAACGGCGAGGCATTTGATCTCATGACCATCGACCACGAGGATGTCGTCTTCAGCGAGGTCGGGCTTGGATTTCTTCGAGGAAACTTCTTCCTTCGCCTTGCCCTGGGTGGAGTCGTATTTCACGAGGTAGGCGAGGTTGTCCGCGGAGACGAGGTCATTCACGGCGACGACCTGGATCTCTTTGCCCAGGAGGCCCTGATCGCAGATTGCACGAAAAACAAGGCGACCGATGCGCCCGAAACCATTGATGCCGATTTTGACCATATTCTTGTGAGGTGTTTGGATTTTTGAGGGCGGCAGTCCTACCGCCTCGGGGTGGGGGTGTCAACCCCGTTGCCAGCAGGTTTCGGGCCTTGATTTACAACCCGGCCACCCACACCACTACAATTGTAGTTGCTAATTCATGACAAATGTAGTGGAATGGCATGAAATTCAGAAAATCATGCCCGCCGCCCCTGACATCTCCGAATCCGAATGGTCCATCATGGAAGCTCTGTGGGAATCTTCCCCGCAAACCGCCTCCGAAGTCACCAAAACACTCCGCTCCTCCATGAACTGGGCGGAGAACACGGTGCGCACGCTTCTCACACGCCTGATCGACAAGGGCGCGATCAAGACGGGCGAGAACAACTCCGGCACACGCACCTACCTGCCCGCCGTGAAGCGCGAGGCCTGTGTCCGCGCGGAGGGCGAGTCCTTCATGCAGCGCATCTTCGGCGGCGCGGCCAAGCCCCTGCTCGTCCACTTTGCGCAGAACAGCAAGCTCACCGCCGAGGAAGTGCGTGAGTTGAAGAAAATCCTCGATCAATCCCTGAACTCCTGACCTGCCATGGAAACACTCGCACACCTTTTTGAATGGCTCCTCACCGCCAGCGCCCGTGCTTCGCTGCTCTCTGTCATGGTGCTGGGCTTGCAGGTGCTGCTGCGCCATCGCGTGCCCGCCCGCTGGCGCTATGCGCTGTGGTTGCCGGTGCTGGCGGTGCTTCTGACACCGGCGTTCCCTCAGAGTCAGTGGAGTGTCGGCTCCATCGTTCGCACCGAGCCCGCGCCAATGCCCGAGCCGGCGATGGTGACGCACGAGTCGGTTATGAACGTCACGCCATCGGCTGCCGGAGCCGCTGAAACACCTGCACCCATTTCCTGCAGCCAAATCATGCGTCTGGCCTGGCTGCTTGGTGCTGCGGGCATGATCGTGATCTGTCTGGGTTCGTATGCGCTAACGCTTTGGCGGATCAAAAACAAACGCGTGCCGGTAAGCGATGCCTTGCTGCATGATATCGCAGCGCTGGCCAAGGGCATCGGTCTTCGCCGTGTGCCGCGTGTGTGGATGTCGCCGATCGTCCGCAGTCCTGCCGTGACCGGTTTGTGGCGACCTGTGCTGCTGCTGCCGGTGCGGTTCGATGAATCCCTCTCGGCTCAGGAGGCGCGGCTGGTGCTCAGGCATGAACTCACTCACCTCAAGCGCGGCGATCTGCTGCTCAACGCGCTGCTTTGCCTGCTGCTCGCGCTGCATTGGTTCAATCCGCTGCTTTGGCTCGCCTTCTTCAAAGTGCGGCTCGACCGCGAGGCCGCGTGCGATGCCCAGGTGCTTGACCACGAGCCGCAGGCAGAGCGAGTCGCCTACGGGCACACCTTGCTGAAAGTGGAGAGCACCTTCAGCCATCGCGGTCTCAGCCTCGGCTTTGTCGGCATTTTCCAGCGCGGCAGCGCGCTTCGTTCCCGCATTCAATCCATCGCCAAACAACCCACCCAAACGGTAACAATGAAAACCACGCTCAGTCTCAGCATTGCGCTTCTCACCTTCCTCGGCATCACCAAAGCCGCCCCGCCGGACAAGAACGCTCCTCAAATCTTGATCGAGGCCAAGTTCATCGAGGCCACTGATGGCGCGGCGGACTTGCTTGATTCCTTTGCGACGAGTGGGAAGTCACCCAGTGTCAGTGGAATGCTCAATGACGAGCAACTCAGCACTCTGTGGAGCAAAATCGAGTCAACCAAAGGTGTGGACGTCCTCTCCATGCCGCGAGTGACCACCCGATCCGGCCAGCAGGCCAAGATCGAGGTTGGTCGCGATTTCGCCTACAAGGACGCCGACGGCAAACCGGCCACGAAACAACTCGGCCCCACGCTCACGCTGGTCGCCACCAAGAGCGGAGAAAACGACATCGATCTTGAGCTGTCACCGCAAATCGTAGAGCTGAAAGGCATGGTCAAGGATGCCAAGAGCGGAGTGGATCAGCCTGTTTTCAACGACCGCATACCAGAAGTTAGCACCAACGTCTCGATGACATCCGGGCAAACCGTTGTCCTTGGATTGCCTGCCACCTCCACCAAGCAAACAATGGTGGAGCGGACCGAGGAAACCGTCACCCAACAGACGAAAGACATCACCAGGCACACTCTGGTCTTTGTCACGGCACGCCTCGTCGATCCCGCCACCGGTAAACGGGTTGATCCCAAACCTGCGGACGAAAAAAGCCCGCTCCAGGCCAAACTGGATGCGATGGCGATCCCGCAGATGCAGTTTCGTGAAGCCACGCTCACCGAGGCGGTGGAGTTCCTTCGGCGCAAGAGCATCGACCTCGACACCGCCACGACGGACCCGAACCAGAAAGGGGTGAACATCATCGTCAAAACCGCCGAGAAAGCAGCGGAAGCCAAAATCACCCTGGATCTGAAGAATGTTCCTCTGGGAGCTGCCTTGAAGTATGTCGCACAACTCTCCGGCCTTCAGCTTGTGGTGGAGCCGCATGCCGTTGTCTTGCTTGAAGAGAAGGCAGAGGCGCTCATCACCAGAGGATACGTGTTCCCGGAGAACATCCACCACAAGTTCATCGCGGAGTCCTTGGAGAAAAACTTAAAGGGGGCCTTCATGGAAAATGGGGTCCCCTTTCCGGAGGGTGCATCGATTAGTTGGTCAGCACGATCAGGCGGGCGGTTGATAGTGCGCAACACCGCGGATAACCTTAAACTCGTGGATGCACTGCTGGAGAACTCGCAGGCCGACTTTGAAGCGCGGCAAAAGCAGGTGGAATCATCTGCTCCAGGCAAGCCCGGCATGGTCATCACCGCAGAGTCGATCAGCATCGACAAAGGCACCGGAGTGGTCGCTGCGAGCGGCGACGTGAAAATCAAGACTTCAGAGGGCACCATCTCAACGGAGCAAGCCAAGGTCGAAACGAAGCCCTCCGCCGGCAAGATCATCCTCCCCAAGGTGCAGTTCCATGAGGCCACCCTGGCACAAGCCGTTGAGTTCCTGCGCGCCAAAAGCCGAGAACTCGATCCCGAGAAGAAGGGCCTGAACATCCTCGTCAAACCCGGTGGCGATCCTATGGCCAAGATCACCATGCAGCTCAAAGATGTTCCGGCTCACGAAGCCCTGCGTTACGTCGCCGAAATCTCCGGGTGCAAGCTCACCGTGGAAGGAAACACCTATATCCTCACGCCGGTGAAGTAAGCCGGTTATTGCGCCTGGCCGGCTTTCGCGCCAAAGCAGCCGTGTCATGACCACCTCCGACCTCACCCAGCGCAGCCGCGAGAACGCGTGGATCGGCGATGCCGTGCTGGAGCTGTATGTGCGCTCCCACATCCTGCGCACGCATGGCAAGGTGGATGCGGAGATGAAGACGCGCTTCACCTGCAACCAGTTCCTCTCCTGCCACGGCAATCCCACCGAGGTCGAGGCCCAAATTGGCGTCATTTATCAGCGAGAAGGTCTCGAAGCCGCCTTCGCGTGGATTCGCGAAACGTTGGAGCCGTTGTTTAACAAGCAGGAAGCCAAGCGGACGCGTAAAGGTACGTAGTTCGGGCTTCAGCCCGTGTTTGGGACTCTTGTTGCGGGCTGAAGCCCGAACTACGAACGAAGCTTCTCCAGCTTCGCCGCGCTCTCCTTCCACTCGACCTCATGCGGCAGGCGCTTTGACAACGCAGCGAGCGCGGCCGTGACGCCAGCGGCTTCGCCCATCGCCACGGAGTTGCCGGTGACGCGGTAGCTGGCGTGGGCGATGAAATCGCCGCTGATGTTGCGCCCGGCCATCATCAAACCATCGACATCTTTCGCGATCAGGGAACGCAGAGGTGCATCATAAGGCTTCACCTTCACGCCGGCGTTGCTGTAAGCGGCTGTTTTGTTGGCCTCCTTGCTCAGCGCGTGAATGTCCACGGGGAAGGTGGGCCGCACCACGGCATCGTCGTAACGCACACCGGCGATGAGATCGTCCTTGTTCACGGTGTAGCGTCCCGCGATGCGGCGACCGTCGCGCACGCCGATCTGCTCGGCGGTCGCGGCGATTTGCAGGCCTTCCCAGGGTCCGCCGAGCTTGCGCAGGCCGTTGACGATCTTGTGCAGCTCCGCGCGGGCCTGCACGGTGGCTTCGGTGACCTTCGCGGCGTCAAAGCAGGGCACGCCATACTGGTGGTTCATCATCACGAGCAGCAAATTGTCCCGCACCTGCCACAGCGTCGGCTTTGAGTAGGACGGGAAGTGCCCGGTGCGTTCGATGTCCTTCAGCAGCGCCTCTTTGGCGATGCCATCGGCCTTGCTGGGGTCCGAGCCGTGGATGTAGCTAGCCAAAGCGGCCGCATCTTTGCAAACAAGCAGTGCATTGAGCGACATCGGCTGGCAGGGGCAGGAATCGGACTCGCCGTATTCGAAGCTGCATCCAGCGAGTGCACCGAGATCGCCATCGCCGGTTGTGTCGATGAAAACGGGCGCACGCCAGGCCTGGCGACCGCTTTTGGACTCGGTGACGATGGTGGTGAGGCGTTTGCCTTCGCGATACGCGGCGCTCACGCGGGTGTGGAGCTGGAATTTTACGCCCGCCTCCACAAACATCTCCTCCAGCAGCAGCTTCATGCCTTCCGGTTCGTAGCAGATGCTGTATTTGCTCGCGCCGCGGCGCATGTCGCGTTCGTCGAGGCGTTTGAGCAGCTCTTGATTGAAGCCCGGTTTGTCGAAATCGAGCAAGTAACCGAGCAGCCCCGCCGTCCACACGCCGCCGAGGCAACCACGCCATTCAAACACCCGCACCTTCGCTCCTGCTCGTGCCGCTGTGATCGCCGCGGCGATGCCCGCAGGTCCCGCGCCGCACACAATGACGTCTGCGTCCTCCACGAGCGGCAAATCGCGTGCTTCCTCATGAAACTGGCCCGCGATGGCCTTTTCGACCTGCTGGGCGTTCATCACGCCCGGCGTCACGAGAGCGCCGGAAAAGGCGGCGCGGAGAAAAGAGCGGCGTTTCAGGTCGTTGGTGGTCGATGTGTCCATGGTCGTATCACAAGACGGCCGCAGGCACGCTTGTCTGTCGATGCGTTTTCTCTTCTTCATCGCGCTCTCCGCGCCTCTTTTCGCCAAACCGCCTTCCATCGATGAAGGCCGGGCGCATTGGGCCTTTCAGCCGTTAAGCGACACGAAGCCTCCCGCTGTAAAAAACACCGCGTGGCCGAAGAACGACCTCGATCGCTTCGTCATGGCCGCTTTCGAGAAAAACGGCGGCTCTCCTGCGCCCGAAGTCGATCCGGCGACGCTCATCCGCCGCGTGACGCTCGATTTGACCGGCCTGCTGCCGACACCCGACGAAATCACCGCCTTCGAGTCGGACATGTCCGACTCGTCTGACAAGTCGGACGCCTATGCCGCTCTCATCGAGCGCCTCCTCCAAAGCCCTCACTACGGAGAGCGCTGGGGCCGTCACTGGCTCGATCTCGCTCGCTATGCCGACACGGGCGGCACGCACAACGACCTCGACCGGCCCCACGCCTGGAAATACCGCGATTACGTCATCCGCAGCTTCAACGACGACAAGCCTTATGCCCGCTTTGTGGCCGAGCAGCTCGCGGGAGATGAAATCGAAGGCGCGAGTGAGGAAACGCTCATCGCCACCGGCTTCGGCCGCAATGGCACGAGCAACGACGACAACATGGGCAAGAACGACGACGCGCTCGCCCAATACCGCGCCGACCAGCTCGACGATGTCATTTCGACCACGAGCAGCGTCTTCCTGGGTCTCACGCTCGGCTGCGCCCGCTGTCACGACCACAAAACCGACCCGCTGCTGCAACGCGACTACTACAGCCTTCTCGCCATCTTCAACGGCACCGAGAAACACGGCCTCGTGCCCGGCACGCAGGACAAAGACGACAAGCGAGTGAAGATCGACGAGGCCACGAAGGTCCACGCTCTCATCGAAACGAAGCCCGATGTGCCACCCACGCACATCATGCTCCGCGGCAGCGCCTTGAACCTCGGCGAGGAAGTCCCGCCCGCCGTTCCGACGCTCTTCAAGCCCCTCTCATTTCCATCGCCAGCCGCCAAGAGTTCCCTGCGTCGTAAAACGCTCGCCGAATGGATCACCGCGCCGGACAACGCGCTCGCGTGGCGGGTCATCGCGAATCGTGTTTGGCAACATCACTTCGGCCAGGGCCTCGTCGCCAGCCCCAGCAACTTCGGCTTTACCGGTGCCAAGCCCTCGCATCCCGAAGTGCTCGACTACCTCGCGAAACAGCTCATCGCCAACGGCGGCCGCTTCAAAGCGCTGCACAAGCTCATCCTCATGTCAGCGACGTATCGCCAGAGTTCTGCGCTCGTAGTTCGGGCTTCAGCCCGCTCAGACGGCCTGAAGGCCGAACTACCAACGCCAAGACTCCAGCGCATGGAGGCCGAGGTTTTGCGCGACTGCATTCTCCAGGCCAGCGGCAAGCTGAACGACCAAATGGGCGGCCCCGGCATCAAACCGCGCCTTCGCGCTGACTTGCTGCCCGTCAGCCAGCGCAACAAATGGCCGCTGCTTAAAGAGGAAGGCCCCGAGCAATGGCGGCGCAGTGTGTATATCTACCAGAAGCGCCAGCTCCTGATGCCGATGATGGAACTCTTCGACGCACCCACCACCACTGACTCCTGCGCCGTCCGACTCGAAAGCACCGTGCCCACGCAGGCGCTCGTGCTCATGAACGACGAGTTCGTCGAGGAGCAGGCCGCCCACCTCGCCCAGCGTGCCTCTTCAGCCACGCTCGATGCCACCATCCAGCGCATGTTCATGCTCACCCTCGGCCACGAGCCTTCCGCGGACCGTTTGCAGCAGTCCCGCGACTTCGTGAAAGCCCGCGAGGCCGCCTCCACCCACGATCAAGCGCTCACCGACCTGGCGCACGTGCTCTTGAACAGCAGCGAGTTCGTTTACATCCGGTGAGAAAACAAAGAGAGGCACTTGCCAAGTGCCTCAATGATGACGGGACTTGGCAAGTCCCGCTCCTTGAAACTGCGCCTACAGTCCAAACGCCGTGTCCATCTCCGCAGAGACGCCTTTGAGGTAGTCGAGATCACCCCCTGCGACCTCGGCGGCGAGCCAGCCGTGGAAATTGATCTCAATGAGCGCCTTGCGCACGTCGGCATAGTCGATGTCACCCTCACCAATGGGGGTGAACTTGTTTTGGGCGCGGGAGAAGCCCTTCACATCGAGTTTCAGCACGCGATGGCCGAGCTGGCGGATCCAGTCGCCCATGCTGCCGTATTTCCAGTGGTTGCCGATGTCGAACTGCATGCCCACCCAAGGCGAGCGGAACTCGTCCACATACTTCACAAACTTGTCCGCCTTCTGGTCGCTGCCGCCGCTGTGGTCGTAGCAGAACTGGTTCCACACGTTTTCGATGACGATCTGCACGCCGAGCTCCGCGGCCAGCGGCACGGCTTTGGCGATGTTTTCCACGCTGCGCGGCCAGATTTCATTCTCCGGGCCGTCCTCGCCCTTGCCGACGACGAGCAGCACGCTGTGCCCGCCCACCTCGTGCGTGTCACGCAGCGCCTGCTTGAGATTTTCGAGCGCCTTCGCCCGAGTGGCGGCATCCGCGCTCGTGTGGCGCACGCTCCAGTGCTCACCGCACACGCTGCCGTCCACCGGCAGGCCGCTCTCGAGGATGGCCTTCTTCGTTTCGGCCACGTCATTGCCGGGAAATCCCATCTCGACGCCTTTGAAGCCCGCTTCCTTCGCCATCTTGAATTTCTCGGTGAGATTCGCCCCGCCTTTGATCATGCCAATTTTGAGCGTCTTATAAAGACGGCCTGCGAGCGCATTCGGCACGTCAGGAGCGGCGAAAGCCTCGCGCAGCGGCAAAACGGCTCCTGCGGCGAGAATCGAGGCCTGGCGAAGAAACTGACGACGGTTGGCGGGTGCGGAAATGCTCATAGGGCACATCATACGGCGCAAAAACGCATTCTTCACATGTTCCGGCGGGGAAAGTTCGTTCGGACAGGACACTGACGCGACAATCCATTTCTTGTCGCCATCAGGCATTCGTGCCACTGCTCATGAATGAAACGTTACTCTGTCCACAAAGGAGGTCCTGACTTGGCCAAGGCCGCTCTCCTTACCGACTTCGCTTTTGCGTGGGAGGACCGCCCGTCGCCGCGCACTGAGTTTCGCGCCCTGTGGGATAACGAGCACCTGCATTTCCGCTTCGACTGCGTTGACGACGATCTCGTGCTTCCCGACGGCCCAACAGCCAAAGACCGCGTGCTCGCCTCCGATCGTGTGGAAATCTTCTTCGCGCCAGATTTGAGCCTCAAACCCTACTTCTGCCTCGAAATGTCCCCGCGTGGCGATGTGCTGGCGTATGAGGCGAAGTTCTACCGCGAGGTGAATTGGGAGTGGCGGTGCGAGGGTCTGCAAACCGACGCGCAGATTCAAAACAACCATTACCGCGTCAGCGGCAGCATCCCGCTGGAAACACTGCGCAGGCTCGGCGTGCTGCGCGGCCGTGAGATGTTCGCTGGCTTGTATCGCGGCGAATTTCATCGCAACCCGGACGGCTCAACTCATTCTGGCTGGATGCCGTGGGTGAATCCCCGCACCGAACGTCCCGACTTTCACGTTCCCGAGTCGTTCGGTGTGCTCGAACTGGTGGAGTAAGCCTCAGTCCGCCTTCTTCAACTCCGCGAGCATCTTCAACAACTCGTTCACCAGCAGGACGGAGGCATCCTCCTGCACGCGGTTCGTTCCGAGCCAGGTTTCGTAGCCTCCGAGTTGGTGTTGCTCCGGCGTGGGCAGATAGCCGTGGCGGCCGTTCGCGAGGCCGACGACCATCGTGCGGGCAAACGGGCTGCGCTTTTTCAAATCGAGGCCGATCTCGACGAAGGTCTCAAAGGGAATCGCACACACGGCGAAGTCGCCTACACGGATGGCCTGCACCTGCACGGTGATCTCCTGCTCCGGTGCCTCCGCGGCGTTCACGACGCTGCCAGCGTAGTTTTTGGCGAGACGCGGCAGTTTTTCGACGGCTTCCTTATCCTTGACTGCGAGCACCGCCTTCGCGGCGGCGACTTCATCCGCCGAGGGTTTGCGGAGTTTCAAGGTTACATCACGCTGGAGCATGCCGAGGCGCGCCTCGCTGTCGTGCTTCTCGATTTTCTTCCAAGCATGCCACGCGGTATCCGCAGCCTTTTGCGCGACGATGCGAATCTGCTCAAACGGCTCGCGCGGAGGCCGCGTGACTCCGAAGGGGATGTTGTTGATGTCGCCACTGGTGCCGTTCGACATCATCGCGACGAAGTTTTCACCACCACGCACGCGGGAGGGCATCACGCGTGCAAATTCACCGAAATAGTCCGCCGACATCTGCCCGTCCGGCGCGCCGCCAACGTAGTGGAGCGAGTAGTTCGCATAAATCGCGAGCGGTTGGCGCTTTTCACCCAAGACCGAGAGAACGGTGATGTCAGGATCGGTGGGGCCAGCGGGGCGGTCGATGACCTCGGGATTGGTGCCAGGATTGGTCTTCACGCGATCCATGCGGCCGAAGGGATTAGGCGGCATTGGACCTTTGAGATACCAGCGGCGGTTGAAAACCTCGTCCACCAGCGGATGCGCCGCCATCCCGACGGACGCGGCTTTCAACGCCGCGTGCGCTTGGATGATCGATCCGGCCGTGCCCTCGACAAATTGCTTGTAGTAGGCCGTGGCGACCTCGCTCCTTGTGTTCAGCGACGGCCCACTATGCGTGTGTGTCGATGAAATGAGCATGTTTTCCGGCTTCATGCCGGTCTTCGCGGCGGCGATGGCCTTGGCTTCGTTCAGCACGTCAGGACCCGCGCCGAGATTATCGACGACGACCATCGCCAGCGAGGTTTTGCCGTCATCGAGCACCAGGGCCCGCGCATGAAACGGATCGTGCGCCTTCTCCGCCATGTTCGCGTTGAAACCACCGGGCATGTTCATCGGAAACTGCGTCGGAGTGATTTCCACGGCGGCGGCACCAGCGCGGAACTGCGGTTTGTCAGCGGCAACAAGCGGGTGAAGGCAGACGAGGAGGACTAGGGACAGGCGTTTCATGCGAAAAAGACTCAGCGGTTGATGAGCGACTCAGCTTGAACGGCCACTGCTGCGTCATGCTTCTGCAAAACTTCGCGCAGCACACCCGCATCGCCGCCAAATTTTGCGACCAGCCGCTGCGCAATGGCAAACGCGCAGTCAAAACGCCCGCTGCCATCTGCATCGAGCCAGATCGGATTGGTGGCACCGATCACGCGCCCGGTGAACGCCTTGCTGCTCGGTTGATACGGCCGCGGAATCTCCCAAAAGGGCTCCGTCACACCTGGCCCGGTCGCAATCGCGACGAGATGAACATCATGCGCAGGTTTGGGCAGCTTCCAGGTGAGGCGCGCCTTCTCGCCTGCCTTTCCCGTGTCTTTGACGGCTTGCTCGCGAATGAGAACGCCATTCACAAACAGCTCGACATGGTCCGCCTTCACCCACGCGGGCCCGCTGACCACGATCTCCACGTCAATCTCATCGCCGTGCCCTGTGGCGAGATCGCCGACTCCAAAACGGCCGTTCACCTTCATTGTCGTCAGCAGGCCCAGGCTCACGAGGAGGCGCCCTTCATGATAGCTTCGCCAGACTTCATTGAGATCGAGCTGCGCAGGGTCTTCATCCTTCGCCGCCACATAAGTGCGCCCCTGGCCGAGAATGAAGCGGTTCACATCATGCGAATCGCTCGACGCAACCGCCGCGATGCGATGGCCACGGTTCAACAACGCGAACCAGTCACGGAACAGCAGGTGTATGTCCGACTGCATCGCAGCCGAGGTCACCACCTCCATCGCGTCAATCTTGAGCGCATCGCCGCTACGGTGCTTGCCCGTGGTCGGATTGAACTGCACGCCGCCGAGCGGCACAAAGCCGCTGTGCAGGTCACGCGGATGATTCAGCGTGATGACCTGCACGCCTGGCGTGGCGCGGATGGCCGGAATGAGCTTTGACCAGTCCTGTTCGTTGAAATCGACCACCTTCGCGCCGGGCGCGACTGGAAACGCGTTGAAGTGCCCGTGCTTCGTCGTCACCTCGTTGCCGATGACCGGGGTGAAATGCCGTGCCACGCCCATGCCGGCCGCGATTGGAGCGTAGTCGGTGTGGTGATTGTGATCGGTGGCGATCGCCAGCTCGATCCCCTCCCCTGCGATTGTCAGCATGCGCTCCTCGATCTTCGCATCCCCATGCCCGCTGTGTGTGAGTGTGTGGATGTGGCTGTCCGCGGCGATCCAGCCACGCGTGTCCACCTCGCGCACGAGCTTCAAACTCACATCTTTGACATCGCCAGGTCGCAAGACGACTTCCGCCTTTGCCACACCCCACTCAAACCCGCGTCCGGCATGCAGCAAATAGTCTCCCGGTGGCACATGCAGCGTCGCGCGGCCTTGTTTCGTGTAAACCACCCCCGTCCTCGCGGCCACCTCACGCTCCGGCTCAGCGCGCAAGGGCTGCAAGGTGCCATCCTTGCGCGTCAGCGTGAGGCGGCAGGGCAAAGCATCCGTGCTGACCTGGATCGTCGCACCACCGATCACTTCATTGGGCGGCCGAGTCTCAAGAATCACCGGCCCGACCTCGATGTCATCGAGCGCTGAAGGTGGGTCGATCACGAGGACGTTTTCACCATCGTGCAAAGCCCCCGCAGGCACGGTGAGCACGCATTCCAGCGCCGTTTCCGCGGTCGTGAGCGTGCCGAGGCGCCGTCCATTCAACATCACCGGCCAGCCAAGTTTCACGTCACGCTGCCAGATGCGCAGTGTGTGCTCGCCTGAGTTCGACTTGGCCTGAAAACGCACCTCGAATCGTTCCCCATCGACGGGGCGATCCTTGAAGCTCTCCCACTCAAACTGCCCGGGTTTGCCAAGATGCAGTCTTTTCGCCCCCAAGGTCACATCCTGCCCAAAGGCAGCGACACTCGCCCAAACAGCCCACGCGGTGAAAACACGACGGAGTCTCATGCAAAGATGCTTTTCACAACTTTGCCGCCTTGCAGCCCAGTGAGCCGGATGCGACGCCCGCCGCTGACGACGGCGAGGTTTTCATGATCAAGACCGAGCAGATGCAGGATCGTCGCGTGCAGATCGCGGAAATGCACCGCACCCTCGACGACCGTGCTGCCGTCGTGACTCGTCTCGCCATGCGCGTGACCGGCCTTCACGCCGCCACCGGCCATCCAAAACGTGAACGCGCGATGCTGGTGCCCGGTTTGATCCTTATCCGCACCCGGCGTGAGGCCTGGACGACCAAACTCACCACCCCAAACGACGAGCGTGTCCTCCAGCAGACCGCGTTCATCCAAATCATCCAGCAGCGCAGCGATGGGCGCATCGGTGGTGGCGCAGTTTGCGGTGAGATCACGACGATGATCCGTATGCTGATCCCAACTGCCATGCGTGATCTCGATGAAGCGCACGCCTGCCTCGCAGAAACGCCGTGCGAGCAGGCACTGGCGGCCAAAGTCGCTCCCTTTGCAGGTGCCCACCGCGTAGTTTTTGCCGACGGCGTAGCGCTCAAGCGTCGCTTTCGATTCCTGGCTGATGTCGAGCAACTCCGGTGCCTGCGCCTGCATGCGAAAGCCGAGTTCCATCGTCTGAATGACACCTTCGAGCTGAGGATCGTCACCGCGCAGGCCCGCGTGGTCGCGATTCATCGCCTGAATGAGATCGAGCTGCCGACGCTTCAAAGGAAGCGGCAGATGATCGCTGCAAATGTTGCCAATCGTCGCCTTCGACATGTCCTCGCCATTCACACCGATGGGCGTGCCGCCAAACACAGCCGGCAATTGCGCCGCGGCATACTCCGACGGCTTCGCGGTGTTAAAGCTGATAAAGCCGGGCAGATTTTGATTTTCCGTGCCGAGTCCATACGCCACCCACGCGCCCATGCTCGGGCAGGGCCGCAGGCGGTCGCCGGTGTGGAGTTGCAGCATCGACTGCGCGTGAATGCTCGTGTCCGCCGTCATCGATTTGATGACGCAAAGCTTGTCCGCATGCCGCGCGAGGTTCGGCAACAAATCGGAGACCCACAAGCCGCTGCTGCCGCGCTGCTTGAAGCTCGCAATCGAACCCGCGTGCGGCTTCTGGCCGGTTTGCGGTTTAAAATCGAATGTATCAAGCTGCGCAGGGCCGCCCGCCATGTTGAGAAAAATCACCCGCTGCGCCTTCGCGCGCACTTTCGGTGGTCTGTCTGTCAAACTGGCCCCCGCGAGCCCTGACATCGCCAGATAGCCAAATCCACACGAAGCGGTGTGGAGCATCTGGCGGCGGGAAAGAAGAATCATGAGCCGCAAACTACGCTTGCAACCTTCCACGCCTTTCGTTGTCGTCTTGGAGCGGCCTTGTATCGCTTCGATGCGCATCTGGAGCAAAGGCAGCCGAAGACGCGCTTGCGTGTCGCTTCATGGATCGTCCGCGACCTGCTTGAGCGTGCCCACCAGCGCCCGTCCCGCCGCTGACAAGCCTCCCTTCTGCCAGAGCACGATGAAGTCCCACTTCGCTCTGGCATCACCGATTGGCACAAAGGTGACGCCAGGATGAGATGACTTCGTAAAATAGGCGGGCACGAGTGTCACAGCGGATTCGGACACGACGTGTGACATCACGTTGGTCAATCCATCAACGACGGCGACGAACCTCGGTTTGAAGCCCGCAGTTTTGCGGAGCGCGGTCATCCAGCGATTGCGGCCTGGCATCTCATCTTCGTCGATGCCGATAAAATCGCGGCCTTCGAGTTCATTGAGCGTGATGCTCTTCTTCGCAGCGAGGCGGTCATCGTCTGACATGGCCGCACACACACCGAGCGAGCAGAGTTTCGCACTGTGAAACTCCCTTGCTGCGGCGGCACCTTCCTGGCCTATGAGCGCCACATCGAGTTCGCCGCTGCGCAGGGCGGCGATCTGTTCGCGTGGGGAGAGATCGTGCAGCTTGAGCCGGGTTGCTGGATATGACTTGCGCAGCAAGGCGAGCGCCGGCGTCAGAAAACGCTGCGCCGCAGAGCCCAGGTAGCCCACGCGCAGTTCGGAACGCTCGCCGCGTGCCTGCCTGCGCAGGTCGGACATCACGTTGTCGTAGTTTTTGACGAGCGGGCGCATCGCCTTCACCAGCGCGTGACCGAGGCCGGTGGGTTTGACGCCGCTGCTCTCGCGTTCGAGCAGTCGCCCGCCCACCTCATGTTCCAGCGTCTTCATTTGTCGGCTCAATGCAGGCTGGGTGATGCGCAGCCGCACCGCGGCGCGATTGACGCTGCCTTCTTCGATCACGGTGAGCAGGGCGCGAATGCGGTCGATCATGTCGGTCAGGCTATGCACATCCGGCATAGCCGCAACGTCGAACCGGCATTACCTGCGTCGCGGCGATTCGGCGACAACTGCGTCGCCATGAACGCACCAAACCTCACCCAACGTCCTCCCCGCAGTCCTCGCGTCCGCCTCGGCGGCTATACCATCCTTCCGCGCCTGCTCGACAAGGCTCGAGCCACACTCGCGGGCACCAACGGCGACTACATCTACAACAACCCCAACGACGGCCACTTCTTCAGCTTCACTGGGATTACGCCTAAAGCGCTGTTCGCCCAGGTGAAAAGCGGAGCTGGCGATTGGGACATGCTGCTCTGGGTCAATGAGCACGCGCCGCTGAAACACACCGCATTCGAGATTCAGCAGTGGTCCGACTGGACGGAGACCGTCGCCTTCAATGATGTGGAGATGCGTGAGTGGTTCACCGAGCAAATCAAGCGCCTCAATCCCGCTCGTAAGGACCTGCGCGGCACTTTTGATTACCTCGACCTTGACGACTTCGTCAGCTTCGGCGGCGTGGCGTAACCTCAACCTCATCCACCTCACCATGGCCAACCGCTTCATGCACACCGTGCTCACGCCCGCCGTTTTCGCAGCGGAGCGGCACTACTACGGGCGCACTTACCCCGCGTTCGGCGACACGCCGGAGCCGGATGCGTTCACGGCGGGCGAGGTGGAGTTCATCTCTCAGCGCGACTCGTTCTACATGGCCACCATCACCGAGAATGGCTGGCCGTATCTGCAGCATCGCGGCGGCGCGAAGGGCTTCCTCCGTGTCACCGGGCCAAATCAGCTCATGTTTGCCGATCACGGCGGCAATCGACAAATCATCAGCGTCGGCAGCCTCGCGGTGAATGATCGCGTCAGCCTCTTCCTCATGGATTACCCCGCACGCGAACGGCTCAAGATTCTCGGTCACGCAAAAGTGCTCGATGCCCACGAGCATCCCGATCTCGTCGCACGGCTCGCGCCGCCCGGCGGTCATGCGGCGAAGGTGGAGCGCATCTTTCTGATCGACGTTTTGTCCTACGACTGGAATTGTCCGAAGTTCATCACCCCGCGCTACACCGCTGATGAACTCCAATCCGCCCTCGCGCCGCTGCAAGCCCGCATCGCCGAGCTCGAATCTCAACTCCAACAATCTACGCCATGAACCCACGCCCCCGCTCCCACCCTTCACTGAAAAGACTGCCAAGCTGATCCAATAAACGCGCCATGTTTAAATTCTCACTCTTTGGTCTCCTTGTCTCGTCATTCGCCATTCTGCATTCGTCATTGGCGGCGGAGCCGCCCAACGTCACCGTCTCCAACATCCGCCGCGTCTTCCACAACGGCGAGCACAATGCGTTCACCGATCTCGTGCGCTTCAAAGACGCGCTTTACCTATGCTTTCGCAGTTGCCCGGACGGCCACATGGTCTTCAACACCGCCTCGGTGATCGTTTTGCGCAGCGCAGATGCAGGTGCGTCGTGGCAGCAGGTGCATCGCTTCAGCGTGAAGGACCGTGACACGCGCGATCCGCACTTCCTAGTCTTCAAAGACCGGCTCTTCGTTTACAGCGGCACCTGGTGGACTGGACCGGGATTGATTGAGCGCAAGGACTACGACATGAACAAGCAGCTCGGCTACGCGGTCTCCTCCGCTGATGGCTCTCAGTGGACTGAGCCGACGCTCGTGGAGGGCACTTTCGGCTACTACATCTGGCGTGCGGCCGCGCATGACGGCAAAGCCTACCTTTGCGGCCGACGAAAGGCCAGCTTCGCCGTTCCGGTCATGGGCGAGCGTGGCCACAACCAGTCCATCATGCTCGAAAGCGATGACGGCCTCATTTTCCGGCATTGCGCCTACTTTCAGGAGTCCGGCGGCAATGAAACCGCCTTCTTCTTTGAGAAAGACGGCAGAGTTCTGGCCTTGGATCGCAATGGCGGTGGCAACTCGATGCTGTGCAGTGCCAAACCGCCCTACACCAACTGGAAACGTCGCCCGCTCGACCGCTTCGTCGGCGGCCCGTTGCTGGTGAAATGGGGAGATCACATCCTCGTCGGCGGAAGGAATGCCAAAGCGGACAGAGGCCCGAAAACTTCCCTCGGCTGGCTGGTGGAAGACAAGTTTCAGGAGTTCGCCGAACTCCCCAGCGGCGGCGACAACTCGTATCCCGGCTTCATCGAGCTTTCACCGACCAAAGGCCTCGTCTCGTGGTATTCAAGCCACGAAAAGGACGACGCGGGGAAGACGATCACGGCGATTTACATGGCAGAGCTGAATCTTTGAACCTCGGATCAACCATCATGAAAGTGCCGATTCTCTCTATGGCCGCGTTCTGCATGACCGTCTCGGCGGCATTGGCGCAGACGCCGGATGATTTGCTGAAGCAATCCCGCGCCGTGCTGGCGCAGCTCAAAGGCGAAAGGCGGCTGCCGGGCTTGCGAAACGAGGTGCGTGTGGTGCGAGACCGATGGGGCATCGCGCACATCGACGCGCAGAATGCGCATGATCTTTTCTTTGCGCAGGGCTTCGTGGTGGCGCAGGACCGGTTGTTTCAGATCGAGCAGTGGCGGCGCACCGGACTCGGTGAGATGGCGGAGTTGCATGGGGAGGAGGCGCTGGAGGGCGACCGCTTTGCGCGGCTCATGCTCTATCGCGGCGACATGCAGACGGAGTGGCGCAGCTATGCGCCGGATGCGCGCGAGATCGCCACGGCCTTCGCGGAGGGGATCAATGCCTTCATCGATCAGGCAGGCGACAAAGGACTGCCGGTTGAGTTTCAACTGCTCGGCTTCAAACCGCGTCCGTGGCGCGCGGAGGATGTGTTGCCGCGCATGTCTGGCCTGATCATGTCGGGAAACTGGCAGCGCGAGCTGAGCCGTGCGCGACTCATCGCCGAAGTCGGCGTGGAAGAAGCGCGCCGTCTTGCACCGGCGGAGCCGTCGCGTGATTTTGCGCTCGATCCACTGCTTGATGCGGATCTTTTCAAAGCGGACATGGGCGCTGCTTACGGTGCTGCGACGAAGGCACCCGCGTTCAAGACCTCCCTGCACGAAAGCAACAACTGGGTGGCTGCTGGATCGCTCACGGCCTCTGGGAAGCCGATGCTGGCGGGTGATCCACATCGCACGCTGGCGCTGCCTTCGCTGCGCTACCTCGTGCATCTGCGTGCGCCAGGTTGGAATGTCATCGGCAGCGGCGAGCCTGCGCTGCCGGGCGTCGCCATCGGGCACAATGAGCGCATCGCGTGGGCTTTCACCATTGTCGGCACGGATCAGGCGGATTTGTTTGTCGAGAAGACGCATCCGAATGATCCACGGCGCTATCTCGCGGGTGATGAATGGCTGGCGATGGACACGCGCGAGGAATCGTTCCGTGTGCGAGGCAAATCACAGCCGGTGAAGCGCGAACTGCGCTTCACACGCCACGGCCCCGTCATTTATCAGGATGAGAAAAAGCACCTCGCCATCGCGCTGCGGTGGTCTGGGCAGGAGGCGGGCGGCGCGGCGTATCTCGGCAGTCTCTCCGTGGCGCGTGCGCAGGATCGCGCGTCGTTTTTGAAGGCGCTGGAGGCATGGAAGATCCCATGTCTGAACTTTGTTTTCGCCAGCGTGGACGGCGACACGGGCTGGATCGCCGCCGCTGCCACGCCCGTGCGCGTGGGTTGGGACGGCCTGCTGCCCGTGCCTGGATGGACGAATGCCTATCGCTGGAATGGCTTTCTGCCGGTGAAGGACTACCCGCAGCAGTTTCAGCCCGCGGCGGGATGGATCGCCACCGCAAATCACAACATCCTGCCGCCGAACTATCCGCACACCATCGCCTACGACTGGTCGCCGTCGTATCGACATGACCGCATTCGCGAGCGATTCGAGCAAATCATCGGCAAAGGCCAAAAACTGACTTTGGAGGACTTTCGCAGCATACAGCAAGACAGCACCTCAACTGCCGCCAGACAGCTCGCGGGCCTGTGGCGCGAGATTTCGGCCCCTGATGACCTCAAATCGCTCGCAGCGATGCTTTCGGCCTGGGACGGTCATCTCGCCGCCGATTCCGCTGAGGCCGCTTTGTATTCCGTGTGGCTGCACGAGCTCGAAAAGGCCTTCTGGCAGCAAGCCATCGCCACCGATAACAAACTCGACCGCGGCTCATTGAAGAGCCTGCCGGTCATGATCCGCGCCTTGCGAGAACCGAGCGCCGCATGGTTTGGAAAGGAAAACCCCGCGGCGAAACGCGACACGCTCATGCTCACGGCACTCACCGCCGCAGCCGAACGCCTGCGCAAAAACCAGGGCGCTGATCCCGCCCGCTGGACCTGGGGTGCGATGCATCAAGCCGCCTTCCAGCATCCTCTCGCCACTCTCAGCAAAGCCCACGCCTCCGCCTTCAACCCCGCTCCCGTGCCTCGTCCCGGCGATGAGACCACGCCGAACAACACGAAGTCCGACGCGAACTTCATACAAGTGCATGGAGCCTCCTACCGGCATGTTTTGGACCTCTCCGACTGGGATCTCGGCCTCGCCACGAGCACGCCCGGCCAGTCCGGCCAACCCGGCAGCGAGCACTACAGCGACTTGCTGCCGCTGTGGGCGAAGGGCGAGTATTTCCCGCTCGTGTTCTCCGAGAAAAAGATCACCGAGGTCGCGAAGCACACGCTGGTGCTGCGGCCGGAGTGAGTACGCGGCAAGTGAGTCTCAAGTGTCCTGCTGTGACTGAGCCAGTGACTTCTCCAGCAAATCAGCCACGCCAAGTTCGGCGGCATTGTTGCGCAGCAGTTCCACATTGAGCTTGCCCGCATTGAGCCGGAGGACGCCGAGAATGTCGCCCCATTGACGTTCGGAGTCCTCTCCCCCGAGTCGATACCACTCCAGCTTGGCGATCACGATGTCCTCAGCACAGCAGATGCGGGCTTCGATGTCCGCACCTTCTAGTTTGATGCTCTGAGACCTCGCAAACTCACCGCCATCAAAGCGGCGCAGCTTGGGAACGAAGACATCCACCTTCATCGCTGTTTCCAGATGGATGAGATTAAAGGAGGAACGATCCCGGATGGCGTCCTGCATCGCACCCTCGTCCGCATACCATGCTTCTCCGAGTGCACGCAAAAAGGGACGCACATGCTGAAGTCGAAGATCCGCCATGATGTCCGCGTCAAAAGTCGCGCGAGGTATGCCGTGAATCGAGCTGGCGAGTGATCCGCCGAGAAACCAGCGCACGCCGAGCTTTTCCAGCTCCGCGGCAGCCGCCAAGGCAGCTCGCAGGGTGTCATCCATGGCGGACGGGCATACCGTAGGCTTTCTGCGCCAGTTCCTTGCCCAGCAAACGCTCTGCGAGCAAGAGATGAAGCTCCTGAGGAGACAATTCAGGATGCTGCTGGTGTAGCGAATTCAATGTCAGCTCTCTCACCGACTGGCTCCAGCCAAGCGCGAGGCCCAAGCGACGAGTCGGCGTCATCGCCTGCAAGGCTCGCAGGCGCATGGCGTCAGCAGTGGAGGTGGTGTCGTTCATGAGGTCAGACTGCCATTAGAGGCCGGATTGGCAACTCTCCCGATTAGTGAACTCCATTCTAATCCGCAAAAGGTTTCTCCCCGTCTCGTATTCCCCTCACCATGCTCACACCCACACGCCGACGCTTTTTTGAAGACTCGCTCATGGCCGCTGCGGCGGTCGCTTTGCCGAAAACTTTGCTCGGAGCTGATCCGGCACCGGTTTCGGCGAATGAAAAAATCACGGCGGCGATCATTGGCTGCGGGATTCGTGGGAAGGCGCATGCGCGGGAGCTGGCGAGGCTGCCGGAGTGCGATGTGGCGTATGTTTGCGATCCGGACCTTGATCGTGCGGACGAGGTAGGCGCGTTGTTGGTCGAATTGAAGCGGCCGATGCCGAAGAAGGTGCAGGACTTGCGGAAGGTGCTCGAAGACAAAGCCGTCGATGTTGTTTTCATCGCCACGCCGAACCACTGGCATGCGCTGGCAGCGATCTGGGCGATGCAGGCGGGCAAGGATGTGTATGTGGAGAAGCCCGTGAGCCAGAATGTCGAGGAAGGTCGCCGAATCGTGCAGGTGGCGCGGAAGCTCGGGCGCATCGCGCAGACAGGCACGCAGAATCGCTCGCGAGGGGCGTTGGCGGAGGCGGTGCGGTTCATGCGCGAGGGCAAACTGGGCGAGGTGAAGCTGGCGAAGAGCATCATCTACAGCGGACGCGGCAGCATCGGCGGCCCAGCGGAGTGTGTGATGCCGCCGAGGTGCGATTACGACTTGTGGGCCGGTCCCGCGCCGATGACGAAGCTCACGCGGCCGAAGTTGCACTACGACTGGCATTGGTTTTGGGACACCGGCAACGGCGAGATCGGTAACAACAACGTCCACTCGCTCGACATCTGCCGCTGGGGCCTCGGGGTGGCCGGTTTGGGCCGCAGCGTGATCAGCTATGGCGGCCGCCTCGGCTACACCGACGTCGCCGAGACACCGAACTCGCAGGTCGGCATCTTCGACTTCGGCGACAAGACCATCGTCTCCGAAACGCGTGGCCTCAAAACCGCGCCGTTTCATCCCACGATCAAATCCATGTGGTTCTTCTACGGCAGCGAAGGAATCATCGCCGACACGAGCCTCTTTGATCCGAAAGGCAACCTCGTCCGCGCCTTCGAAGGGGGCAAATCCGAGAACCACTTTGCCAATTTCCTCCGCGCCGTGCGCAGTCGCAAGCGCACCGACCTCACCGCCGACATTGAGGAAGGCCATCAAAGCACCGCGCTCTGCCACATCGCGAACATTTCGTATCGACTCGGCCAAGCCGCCTCCGTGAACGCCATCTCGAAAGCACTCGGCGACATCAAGGTCCACGAAGACGTGCAGGACACGCTGGAGCGCACGCGTCATTACCTCACCGAAGCCGGTGTCGATCTCGACAAGACCCAACTCACCCTCGGACAGCATCTCCGCGTCGATGGCGACAAAGAATCCTTCCTCGACAACGCCGCCGCGAATGCGCTGCTCACGCGAGAGTATCGCACGCCGTTCGTCGTGCCGAAGCTGAGCGAGGTTTGAATGCAGGCTCCCTGAATAGAGCGGCACCGTGAGGCGCGTTTGATTCATACCTCATGCGCCCGCTCCTTTTCCTCGCCCTCACCTCATCCCTCGTCGCCGCTGACTGGCCCACCTACCGCGCGGATGCCTCTCGCAGCGGTTACACGAGTGAGACGATCCCGAATCAACTGCGGCAGCGCTGGGCGTTCCGACTCCCGAGCGGGCCGCGCGTCGCGTGGCCGAATTCGGAGCGCATGGAGTATGACCGGGCGTTTCAGCCGATCATCGTGGGTGATCTCGTGCTGTTTGGCAGTTCGGCGGATGATCAGGTTTATGCGATCGAGGCTCAAAGCGGTCGCGTGAAGTGGCGATTCTTCACCGGCGGGCCGGTGCGCTTTGCGCCGGTAGCTTGGAAGGATCGCATTTTTGTCGTGAGTGACGACGGACATCTCTACGCGCTCGCGTTGGCGGATGGCAGGGTGCTGTGGAAACATCGCGCAGGTCCGGCGGGGCGTCAGGTGCTCGGGAATGAGCGTATGATCTCGCACTGGCCGGCGCGTGGCGGGCCGGTGGTGATGGATGACCTCGTTTACTACGCTGGCGGCATCTGGCCGAGCGATGGCGTGTATCTACATGCGCTGAAGGCGGATAACGGCGCTGCCGTTTGGAAAAATGGCAACACAGGTGCGATCTACATGCCGCAGCCGCACGGTGGCGCGGAGGCCGCGAGCGGTGTCGCGCCGCAGGGTTATCTTCTCGCGAGTGGCGGCTCCTTGATCGTGCCGACGGGTCGTGCGGTACCTGCGGTGTTTGAGCGTGCAAATGGCCAACTGCGCTACTACCACCTGCAAAAGAACCAGCAGCGCGGCGGCACGCGCGTGCTCGTCACCGAGTCGAATTTCCTCAATGCAGGCACACTCTTCGATCTCGGCACCGGCGAGGTGTCTGGCACCTTCGGCACGGGACCGAGCGTCGCGATCAACGGCGGTGTTGTGCGTGCCGAGGGACGCTCGCTCGCGACGTATCGCTGGAAGGATGTCGAAAAGATTGACCGCAAAGGCCAGAGCTACAAAGCCCGCGTGCTCGAGCAGGACAAGATCGCGCCTGTCGAGCGCGAGGTGCTGGAATTCATCGTCACCGGCCCCGAAGCCGTCGTGGGCGCGGACGGTCAGATCAGCGCCATCGACTACACCGGCCAGCGCACCGAATGGTGGAAGCACAAGGTCGAAGGCCGCGTGCTCGGCCTCGCCGCAGGCAATGGCCGGCTCGTTGCCACGACCGATGCGGGCATCGTGTATCTCTTCGATGGCGATCCCGCGCCCTTGCCGCCGCCTCAGGTCCCTATGGTAGCCGAAAAGCCGCTCGACGACGCGATCATGGCCGAAACGAAAGCCATTCTCGATGCCACGAAAGTCACCGAAGGCTACGCCGTCGTGCTCGGAGCCGCTCACGCCGATTTCGCGCTTGCTTTGGCCCGTCAGTCGAATCTCCAAATCATCGCGATGGAGGCCGATGAAGCCACCGCGAGCGCCGCGCGGCATCGAATCGCCACCGCAGGCCTCTACGGCACACGCGTGAGCGTTCACAGCGGCTCGCTGGAGGCCACCGCATATCCCAAAGGCTTCGCGAACCTCGTTATCGCTCCGCAGGATGTCACCCCCGCGACTCAAAAAGAACTCGAGCGCCTGCGCCGGCCCTACAGCGGCATCCTTTGTCATCGCGGCAGTTTGAAGATCGAAAAAGCCGCCACGCTCGCTGGTGCGGGCGATTGGACGCATCAAAACGGCAGCGCCGCGAACACGCTCTGCTCCGATGACGAGGTCGTGAAGGGCAAGCTCTCGATGTTTTGGTTCCGCGATGTCGAATTCGAGGTCGCGAACCGACACGGCCAAGGCCCCGCGCCGCTCATCGCGCACGGCTTCATGGTTGTCAGCGGCGTGCATGGCCTCTGCTGCCTCGATGCCTACAACGGCCGTAAGCTGTGGGACTACAAGATCGAAAACCTCCTCATCGACTACGACGGCATCCATCACGATGTCGGCATCGGCGACACCGGCAGCCCCTTCTGCCTCGGCGGCGACTCCGTTTACGTCAAACACGGCCCGCGCTGCCTGCGCATCGACCTCGCCACCGGCAAGCTGGTGCGCGAGATCGCCACGCCTGTGCCCGCCGATGCCGCGAACCGCAACTGGGGCTACCTCGCCTTTGAAAACGGCCTGCTCTTTGGCTCCGTCGAAAACGCCGCGCACAACGTCAGCCCGCGCTACCAGCTCACGAATCTGCGCACCGAGTCTGTGCTCTTCTTCGCTGTCGATCCCGACACTGGCGCCGTGAAGTGGCAGTATCAGCCGAAGGGCAGCATCCGTCACAACGCCGTCGCCATCGCCGGCGAGCGTGTCTATTTGATCGACCGCCCCATCGTCGAGGCGGATCGCGTCACTAACCCGCGTCGCGATGGCAAATCCGCACCGAAGCTCACGCACAGCCAGATGCCGCCTGGCACGCTCCTCGCCATCGAGGCCGCCACCGGCAAAGTCTTGTGGGAAAACCGCGACGACGTGTGGGGCACGCAGCTCGCCGTCAGCGCCAAGCACGGCGTGCTGCTCATGAATTTCAAAGCCGTGCGTCACAACTTCTTCGAGCTGCCCTCCGAGGTCGGCGGACGCCTCGCAGGCTTCGACATCACTTCTGGTAAACGTTTGTGGGACCAGGACGCGAAGTATCAAACGCGCCCGCTCATCAACGACCGCACCATCTACGCCCAAGGTGGTGCCTGGGACCTTAAAACCGGCTCGCCCGTCGAGTGGGAGTTGAAGCGCTCGTATGGCTGCGGCCAGATCGCCGCGAGCAAAAACTTGATGCTCTTCCGCAGCGCCACGCTCGGCTACGTCGATCTCACCCGTGATGCCGGCACCGAAAACTACGGCGGCATCCGCCCCAGTTGCTGGATCAACGCCATCCCCGCCTCCGGCCTCGTCCTCGTGCCCGACGGCTCCTCCAAATGCCACTGCAGCTACCAGATGCAGGCCTGGTTTGCGCTGCAGGGGGAGTGAGTGTTTTTAATTCCCAAACACGAATGGAAACGAATGCTGACGAATGGCCGCCAATGCTCGCCTGCTGCCATTCGTGGTCATTCGTTTCCATTCGCGTTGAATCCAAATCGCAAAACAAGCCACCGAAGTCCGTTTGGACCTCATGCGCTCCATCCTCCTCGCTTTGCTCGCTGTGCCTGCTTTTGCTGCTGAACCCGTCGTTTTCGTCTCTGCCTTCGCATCGGGCGAAAAGGCCGGGATTCATGCGTTTGGCTTCGACACCGAAAAAGGCACGCTAAAGCCGCTAAAACGCGCCACGGGCATGCAGAGTCCGTTTTTCATCGCGCTCTCGCCGGATCGGCGGTTCTTGTATTCCATCGATGAATTCGGCGGGAAGGACAATTTCGTCGCCGCCTTCGCGATTGAAGGTCGCAGCGGCGATTTGAAGCCTCTCAATCGCCAAAACACTCGCGGCACGGCCTCGTGCTTCCTCGAAGTCGATCCCACGGGCCAATGCGTGCTCGTCGCCAACTACAGCAGCGGCAATGTCACCTCCTTTCCCGTGACTAGTGATGGCTCGCTCGGCGAATCGGTGTCGTTTTTCCAGCACAGCGGCTCCAGTACCGATCCGCAGCGGCAGAAAGGCCCGAACGCCCACTGCTTCGTCATCAGCCCCGATGGCAAACACGCCCTCGCGGCTGATCTCGGCATCGACAAGGTCATGATCTACACCCTGGATGCCGCCACCGCGAAACTTGGGCCGAATGCCGCGCAGCCCTTCGCCAAACTCACGCCCGGCAGCGGCCCGCGTCATCTCATCTTTCATCCGAACGGAAAGCTCGTTTATCTCATCAACGAACTCGCCAACACGATCGCCGTCTTCAACTGGAATGCCGCCGATGGCACGCTGAAGGAGAAACAGACCATCGCCACGCTTCCGAAGGACTTCACCGGCAAAAGCTACACTGCGGATTTGAAGATCACGCCCGATGGCAAGCACCTCTACGGCACCAACCGCGGCCACGACAGCCTCGCCAGCTACCGCATTGCTGATGACGGAACGCTTACGCTCCTCACCATCCAGCACAGCGGCGGCAAAGGCCCGCAAAACCTGCTGATCACGCCTGATGGAGGATGGCTCCTCTGCGCGAACATGCCTGGCAACAACGTCGTCGTTTTCCAAATCGACGCTGCGAGCGGCGCGATCACCGCGAAAGGCGAACCCGTCGAAGTGCCGATGGCCTCGTGCATCCGGTGGATGGAGTAACCACCACGCTCCCGCGAGATGGCTACTTTGCTGGGCGGACCTCCCACGCAGGCGGCAGGTCTTTCGACTCCGGCCCATACGTCTGCGAGACGACGAATCCGCTCGCTTGTGAGGTGTAGAAGATGCGACCGTTACTGACGACGGCACCGAGGCATTCGCGGGAGTCGATGGCGGGGCCGGTGGAGACGAGTTTGCCGTCTTGGGAGAGGTCAATCATGTCCATGTTAGCACCGAGGACGTAGGGCTCGCTCATGGTGAAGCGGCAGCAGGCGTAGTTGGTCTGGATGCTGTAGATGACTTTGCCGGTGGCGCTGTCGAAGACGTTGCCTTTGCCGCGCAGGGCGTTGGAGAACATGAACTTCTCGCCTACGCTCACCACATTCAGCGCGGAGGTCACTGCATCGCTCGTCCAGACGAGTTTGCCGGTGTTCGCATCGAGACACCACACATGGCGGTCCTCGGTGCCAGCCTTCGCTTTGTTGTACCCGCCGATGTAGAGCTTCCCATCGCGGGCGCTGAGCGTACACTTCGAGGTGACGTAGTATTCATTCGTCTGCCACAGCACTTTGCCAGTCTGCGGGTCGATGCAGCAGGTGAGGCCGTTGTTTTCGACCGGCAGGCCGCGGCGTCGCTTCGTTTCGGCGTCGTAGCCGAAAAAGACGCTGTAGTAGAGCTTGCCATCGAGGATGCAGATGCCGCAGTCATTGCCGCCGCGACCGAACTCGAAGAAGTCCTTCTCCCACACCACCTTGCCCGAGTCCAAATCCCAGGCCCACAGGCGCGGATGATGGTTCTTCGGGTAATACGGGTTGTCGTTTGAGTAGATGAAGCTCATCACCTCGCTGCCATCCTTCGGCACGACAGGTTCACCGCCGAAGGTGTACGGCTTCTCGCTGCCCTGCGGCGCGTAGTCGCCACTGCCACTCGCGTAGATCGCCACCTTGCCCGCGACGACCGGCGGGAACTGCCGGCTCCAGCTCGGACTGCCGGTGAAAGGCGCTTCCCACAGCATGTTGCCCGTCGCGGCATCGAGACAGCGCACAAACGACTTCTTCATGCCCGCCTGAGGCACCAGCAGCTTGCCGTCGATGTAAAGCGGTGAGGTGAAGCTCAGATACACGTCTGGAAACCACTTCCGCCAAAGCAAACGCCCCGTGTCCTGCTCACAGGCTATGATCTGGCCCTCTGCCGTGTGCGTGTAGATCCGACCACCACCGCAAATCGGCAGATGCTTCACCGTGCCTTCAAGACGCCGCGCCCAACGCATGCGAAGTGGCGGCTTGAGATCCTGGTTGTTCGAGTTCTGGCCAGCGAAGTTGCCGTAGTTCGTGTACCAGTCGTATTTCGCATCGGCGAGCTTGCCGGTGAGTGGGGAGCGGATGGTTGATCTGCCTTCTTTCGACAGTAGCACAGAAGTGAAAGCATCATTGCTGCTGTCATATCGTGCGAGTGAACCGTCTTCACTAGCTGCAAAAATGGAACCATCTGCCACTGCGACCGGAGCCGAAATAGCTGCTCCAGCAAATTTTAGCTCCTTCTTCTTGTTCCCGGACAGATCTACAATGTGGATCGTTCCATTCAGTCCTGCGAAGATCACATGCCGCTTCGTCAACACTGGCGGTGCGATGGCCCCGGCCCCGCTGAGTATCTTCAGCTCCTTCGTGCTCATGTTGTGCCGAATGAGCCCGCGATCCGTCTCCGGCTTCACGCGAAACACCTCACTCCCGCGAATCGCCACTGGCGAGAAACTCAGCAAACCATCCATGCGGATGTTCGTGTCGGTGCCGGGGACGAAGTCGCCGGTTTTCAGCGTGTCGCCTTCGAGGCGCATGATGTCCACGCGTCCAGCGTTGTCGCGACGATGCCATTGGACATAGACGTTGCCGTCGTCATCGGCGCTCTGGCCAAAAGTGGCGGGGAATTCCTTGCCAGACCACTCGGGGATCTCGCCGGTGGCTTTGAGCTTCGGCGCAGTGCCGGTGTCTTCGAGGAACAGCGTGCGACCACCGGCGGGAATGACGACGACATTGCCTTTGATCAAACAAATGTCCCGCGAGCACACGAAGTGATCCTTCCACGTCACGCGACCATCGCTGGAGGTCGGTTTCGCGCCTGGTTTGAGCGTGGCGAGCATGCGTTTCTCGCAAAACGCGGCCCAGGACTCGCCACTCCAGCGATTGCCATCGAAGCCGACGACTTCCTTCACGAAATCCCACTTCCAGAGCTGTTTGCCTTCAAATGTCATTGCCAGCACCTGCGCACCGAGCGTGGCGACATAGACGCGATCCTTCGCGACGACGGGCGTGCTGAAAATCGGCTCTCCGCAGTCGATTTCGGCTACCACATCCCCGCTGTCGCGATCCAGCACGTAGTAAAAACCGGCCGTGGTGCCGAAATGCAGCCATTTTCCCGCGATGGCGGGTGAACTGACGTTGTTGACGTTTTGCTTGCCGCCCTTGCTTTGGAAGCGCCAGACCTCTTTGAGCGTCTTCGCGTCAAAACAGGCCGCGCAGCCCGATCCATCGACCACATACACCTTTCCGCTCGCGACCACCGGCGATGTGTAAATGCCATCCGTCATCGCCACCGCGCCTTGCAGGCCGAGTTTTGAGACATCCAGGTCAATTTCGGCCGCATTGCCGCTGTGCGCGGCATTGAACATGAATTGCGGCCAGTCCTCTGCGGAGGCATTCAGGCACAAAACGAGGGCGAGAGGCAAAAGCAGGCGCTTCATGACTGACAATACGAGGTGGCGCGGCTGAACTCGCAACTTGAAGAATCTTCCTCCTCGCGGTGTTTTAGTCTCCGCATGACCCATCGCCGCCATTTCCTCACCACCCTTGCTCTCGCTCCGCTGGCCCTGCGCGGCCAGGACGCGCCGAAGTTCCCGCCGACGCGCATCATCACGAAGGGGCCGGGCTTTCATTGGTTCGCCTACTACGACAAGCTGCAGTTCTCGCCGGACAATCGCTTTGTGCTCTCGAACAAGGTCAGCTTTGAGCATCGCTCGCCGACGGCGGACGATGTGATCGAAGTCGGCATGGTGGACCTCCAGGATGGCGACAAATGGATTCCGCTGGGCAAGTCGAACGCGTGGAACTGGCAGCAGGGTTGCATGCTGCAATGGATTCCCGGCACGGAGTCGAAAGTGATCTGGAATGACCGCGAGAAGGACAAGTTTGTGAGTCACATCCTCGATGTGAAGACGATGGAGAAGCAGACGCTGCCGTTTCCGATCTACGCGCTGGCACCGAACGGCAAGGAAGGTGTGAGTTGCGATTTCGCGCGAGTGGCCGATTGCAGGCCCGGTTATGGCTACGCCGGCATCAAGGACCGCTTTTTCGACGACATGGCTCCCGAAGGCAGCGGCGTGACGCATGTGAACCTCGAAACAGGCGTGGAAAAGCTCATCGTGAGCCACAAGACGCTCGCGAACACGGGCACCGTGATGGAGAACTATCCTGACTCGAAGCATCACGCGTATCACCTTCTCGTGGGCCCGGATGGGAAGCGCTTCATCATGCTGCATCGCTGGACGCAGCCGAAGGGCGGGCATCTCACGCGGCTGATCACGGCGAACATGGACGGCAGCGACCTGCGGATCGTGATTCCGAATGGTTACGCCTCTCATTTCATCTGGCGGGATGCCACGCACATCCTTTCGCAGGCCAAGAACTGGCTCGGAAACACCGACTGGGGTGACTTCCTCTTTGAGGACAAGGACAGCGGCATCGTCGAGGAGATCGGCCATGGCATTCTCGACAAGTCGGGGCACCTCACCTACCTCAAGAACAACGAGTGGATCCTCAACGACACCTACGCCCAAGGTGTGCGTCGCATCCAGACACCGCACCTGTATCATCTCGCCTCGAAGAGACGCATCGACCTGGGTTACTTTCCGCAGCCGCCTGAATACAAAGGCGAGTGGCGCTGCGACTGCCACCCGCGCAGCAGTCGCGACGAAAAACTCGTCTGCATCGACGCTCCTGATGGCGCGAACGGCCGCCAGCTTCACCTGATCGACATTCAGGGGCTACTGACGTGATTCCCGCGCCAGACAAGCCTCTTTCTTGACGTATTGTGGGCCTTCTCATGATTCGCGCCCCTTTTGTCATTGCCGCCCTCGCCACGGCCTCGTCGCTCCACGCCGCCCCAACGGGAAAAATCGAGTTCAATCGCGACGTGCGCCCGATCCTGTCGGAGAACTGCTTCGCCTGCCACGGCTTCGATCCGAAGCACCGCGAGGGCGGGCTGCGGCTGGACACCTTCGAGGGAGCGACCGGTGATCGTGATGGCTCTCGCGGCATCGTGCCGGGCGATTTGGCGAAGTCGGACGCGTGGCAGCGCATCATCAGCGATGACAAGGACGAGGTGATGCCGCCACCGAAGTCGCACAAGCAACCGCTCAGCACCCAGCAGCGCGAGATTCTGAAGGCGTGGATCGAGCAGGGGGCAACCTACCAACGCCATTGGTCCTTTGAGCCGCTGAGGAAGCCTGGCTCGTTGCATCCGCCGACGGCGAACCCGATTGACTACTACATTGAGACAAAACTGAAGGAGAACGGCCTGAAGCCCTCCGCTCAAGCCGATCCCGCAACGCTGATCCGGCGTGTGTGCCTCGATTTGACCGGTTTGCCGCCATCACCGTCTGATTTGGCCGACGCAGCCAATTGGTCGGACGCCCAATACCGCGCCTTGGTGAACCGCCTGCTGAAGAGCCCGCATTACGGCGAGCGCTGGGGCCGCTGGTGGCTCGACCAGGCGCGCTATGCGGACTCGAATGGCTACTCCATCGACGCACCGCGGCAGATTTGGAAATTCCGCGACTGGGTGATCGAGGCGCTGAACAAGGACATGTCGTTTGATGAGTTCACGATTGAGCAGCTCGCGGGCGACCTGCTGCCAAAGGCCACTGAGAGCCAGGTCATCGCCACCGGGTTCCATCGCAACACGCAGATCAATCAGGAGGGCGGCATCGATAAGGAGCAGTTCCGCATCGATAGCGTGTTTGATCGCGTGGCGACGACGGGCAGCGTGTGGCTCGGGCTCACGATCGGCTGCGCGCAGTGCCACGATCACAAGTTCGACCCCATCGAGCAGAAGGAGTATTACCGCATGTTCGCCTTCCTGAATAACCAGGACGAGCCCGAACTGAAGGTCTTTGATCCGAAAGTGGATGTGAAGGCGCTCGCCGCCGAGTTCAAAGACGTCGAGAAGAAGCTCAACGAGCTCATCAAGGAACGCTACGACGAGGAAAGGCGCTGGGAGAAGGAGATGGCACCGGACTTCCGCTCCAAGCTCGCCGCTGCGGTGAAGAAAGCCGTGGACAAGCCGGAGGCGAAACGGTCGCTGGCCGACAACATCACGATCTTCACCGTTTTCACGCAGCCGAGCGATCCGCTGCGCATCCTGAATGACCGTCACAAGGAACTCGACACGTTGCTGAACAAGGGCACGACCACGATGGTGCTCAAGGAGCTGCCGAAGCCGCGTAAGACGACCGTGTTCATCAAGGGCGACTTCACCCGCCCTGACGAGGAGGTGACGCCCGGCACGCCGAAGGTGCTGCATCCGTTCGAAGCCCCCGTAGGCAACCCAAACCGCCTCGATCTCGCGAAATGGATCGTCAGCCCGCAAAATCCGCTCACAGCGCGTGTGATCGTGAATCGCGTCTGGCAGCAGTATTTTGGCCGCGGCATCGTGGAGACGGACAATGACTTCGGATCGCAGGGCACGCTGCCTTCGCACCCGGAATTGCTCGACTGGCTCGCCACCGAGTTCCTGGCGAAGAAATGGAGCCTCAAGGAGCTGCATCGACTCATCGTCACCTCGCACACGTATCGCCAAAGTTCCGCGAACCGGCCGGAACTCATCGAAAAGGACCCGAGCAACTACCTTCTGGCACGACAGACGCGTTTGCGACTCGATGCCGAAATCGTGCGCGATGTCTGCCTTTCGGCGAGCGGGCTTCTGTCTTCGAAAATCGGCGGCCCGCCTGTCTATCCGCCGATTCCCGATGGCGTGATGGGCCAGGGCCAGGTGAAACGCATTTGGACCGTGAGCAAGGGCGAGGACAAATACCGCCGCGGCCTGTACACCTTCGTTTATCGCGCCTCACCGCCGCCGGAGCTGACCGTTTTCGATGCGCCGGAGGGTTTCAATAGCTGCACGCGCCGCATTCGCAGCAACACACCGCTGCAGGCGCTCACGCTGATGAATGATCCCGGCTTCTACGAGTTCGCGATCGCTTTGGAGAAGATCATCCAGAAGGACGGCCTCGAAGCCGCCTTCAAACGCTGCAACGCTCGTGCGCCGAAGCCTGACGAGCTCGCTGTGCTCAAGAAACTCGACACCCTCAACGCCGCCCGCACGCTGCTGAACCTCGACGAAACCGTCACACGCGAATAAGACCATGAAACTGCTTCTTTCGATTCTTTTGACTTCTCTTCCGTTAATCGCTGGAGATCCGGTGAAGTACGTCCCCTTCATCGACGACACCCAGCCCGGCTTTCGCGATTTGAAGGCGGAGGATTTTACCAAGGTGAACAGCAAAGACGACACGTGGAGCTGGAAGGACGGCGTGCTGCAATGCACCGGCAATCCCGTGAGCGTGTTGCGCACGGTGAAGGAGTTCAAAAACTTCGAACTGGTCGTGGAATGGAGCCACCAGAAGCCCGCAGGAAACTCCGGTGTCTTTGTGTGGGCCACGCCGGCCTCGATCGAGAAACTCACCGCTGCTGGAAAGCCCGGCCTGCCGCATGGGATCGAGGTGCAGGTGCTCGATCACGGCTACACGGACAAGGTGAAGGCCGCAGGCGGCAAGACGGACTGGTTTGGCACGAATGGCGATGTGTTTCCCGTGGGCGTGAAGATGACGCCCTTCCCGCCGCTCTCGCCCGATGGCAGCCGCAGCTTTCCGCGCAAGCACCTCGCCAAAGGACACGGCGAGTGGAACCACTACTACATCCGCGCCATCAACGGAGAGGTGCGTCTGTGGGTGAATGGCGAAGAAGTCAGCGGCGGCACCGGCTGCGAGCCTGCGCAAGGTTTTCTCTGCCTCGAAAGCGAAGGCTCGCCCATTCATTTCCGCAAGCTGCGCATTCGCGAGCTGCCCTGATGCGAGACCCACACTCCACGAACCTGTTTCACACTCATGAACTCCTCGAACCAACTGCGCGACCTGACGCGTCGCCACTTTTTCAGCCGCTGCGGCGTCGGCGTCGGCTCGATGGCGCTTTCGCAGCTTCTGGCGCGGGAAGACGCGCTGACGCCGAGAAAGACGCATTTTCCTGCGAAGGCGAAGAGCGTCATTTTCCTCTTCATGGCCGGTGGGCCGTCGCAGCTCGACATGTTCGTGCACAAGCCGGAATTGCAGAAGCGCAACGGCCAGCCGATTCCGGAGAGCTTCACCAAGGGCAAGCGCTTTGCCTTCATGGACAGCAGCCATCGCACTAACCTGCTCGCCACGAAGTTTGGCTTCCGCCAGCACGGCCAGTCGGGCGCGTGGGTGAACGATCTGCTGCCGCACACGGCGTCGATGGTCGATGAGCTGGCCTTCGTGCACTCCTGCAAGACGGACCTCTTCAATCACGCACCGGCGAAGTTTTACATGAACACCGGCAGCGGCCTGTTTGGCCGGCCCAGCATGGGTGCATGGGTTACCTACGGCCTCGGCAGCGAGTGCGATGACCTGCCCGGCTTTGTCGTGCTGCAAAGCGGCCCGCGTGGTCCGCGCGGTGGTTCGGTGCTGTGGGGCAGCGGCGTTTTGCCGACGACGTATCAAGGCGTGCCACTGCGCAACACGGGTGATCCGATTGTGAATCTCTCCTCGCCCAAGGAGATCGACGCGAAACAGCAGCGTCAGGTCGTCGATGCGGTGCGCGAACTCAATTTGAAGCGTCTCATCGAAACCGGCGACCAGGAGATCTCCACGCGCATCAACGCTTATGAGATGGCCTACCGCATGCAGACCAGCGCACCCGAGTTGATGGACCTCCAGGGCGAAAGCCAGGCCACGCTCGACCTATATGGCATCAAAGACGCCAAGGAGACCACCTTTGCGCGCAACTGCCTGCTCGCACGCCGCCTCGTCGAGCGCGGTGTGCGCTTCGTGCAGCTCTACGACACGAACTGGGACCACCATGGCGGCGTTTCGGAGAACTTAGAGAAGCACATGCCGATGAAGTGCGCCGACATCGACCGCTCTTGTGCTGCGCTCGTGCGTGACCTGAAGCAGCGCGGCCTGCTCGACGACACAATCGTCGTGTGGGGCGGCGAATTCGGCCGCACGCCGATGGGCGAGGTGCGCGAGTCCACCGGACGCAATCATCACATCGACGCCTTCACCATGTGGTTCGCGGGCGGCGGCTTCAAACCTGGCGTGCAATACGGCGAAACGGATGAATTCGGCTTCGGCGCGGTGGAGAATCCCGCTCACGTGCATGACATCCATGCCACGCTCCTGCATCAGCTGGGCCTTGATCACGAAAAGCTCACCTTCCGCTCCCAAGGCCTCGACTTCCGCCTCACCGGCGTCGATCCGGCGAAGGTGATCAAGGGCATCCTGGCGTGACGATGGCGATGATCACACCAGCGCAGCGATGCGGCGGCAGACTTCTTCGACGTTCGAGCGGCTGTTGAAGGCGCTGATGCGGAAGTAGCCCTCGCCTGCGCTGCCGAAGCCGCTGCCGGGCGTGATGACCACGTTGGCCTCGTTGAGCATCTTGTCGAACATCTGCCAGCTCGTGAGCCCGTTCGGGCAGCCGACCCAGACGTAGGGAGCGTTCACACCGCCATAGACGGCGAGCCCGGCCTTCTTGCAGGCTTCGACGAGCAGCTTTGCATTGCCCATGTAGTGCTCGATGAGCGCTTTGACCTGCGCCTTGCCCTCGGGGCTGTAGATGGCCTCGGCACCGCGTTGGACGATGTAGCTGGTGCCGTTGAATTTCGTGCTGTGACGACGGCTCCAAAGCGGATGGATGGCCTGCTTGCCACCGGCCTTTGTTTTGCCCATCAGGCCTTTCGGAATGACGACGATGGCGCAGCGCACGCCGGTGAAACCACCGTTCTTCGAGAAGCTCCTAAACTCGATGGCGCAATCGCGAGCCCCTTCGATCTCGTAAATGGAGCGCGGCAGCTCGGGATCGCGGATGAAGGCCTCGTAAGCGGCGTCGTAGAGGAGCGTGGTGCCGTTCGCGAGGGCGTATTTCACCCACGCTTCGAGCTGGGCGCGAGTGGCGACGGCGCCGGTCGGATTGTTCGGGTAGCAGAGGTAGGCCAAATCGACTGGCTCGCTCGGGATCTCCGGCACGAAACCGTTTGCGGGCGTGCACTTGAGGTAGTGCAGACCGGCATAGGCACCGCTTTCATCGGCATCGCCGGTGTTGCCGGCCATGACGTTCGTATCGACGTAAACGGGATACACTGGGTCAGTGATGGCGATCTTGTTCCCCGCACCGAAGATGTCGAGGATATTGCCGGTGTCGCACTTGCTGCCGTCGGAGATGAAGATCTCATCGGCATCGACCTGAATGCCACGGGCCTTGAAATCGTGCTCGGCGATGGCGTTGCGCAGGAAGTCGTAACCCTGCTCCGGGCCGTAACCGCGGAAGGTGTTGCGGTCGCCCATCTCATCGACGGCCTTGTGCATGGCGGCGCGCACGGCTTCAGGCAGCGCCTCGGTCACATCGCCGATGCCGCAGCGGATCAGGCGCTTCGCAGCGTCGGCGTTCGCCTCGGTGAAGGCTTTGACGCGGCGGGCGATTTCAGGGAAGAGGTAACCGGCTTTGAGCTTGTTGTAGTTTTCGTTGATGTAGGCCATGGCAGGGAAAAAGGGCCGCCAGTGTGGCGAGTCACACTGGCGGGTCAAGAAGGCCCGCAGACGACCGGTTCAATCGCTCATTAGTGCTTTTTTGCTTAGGTGAAGTCTCATTAGAGCACTGAAATTAAAGGTTTTAGAAACTTCATTTTACAATTTTTTTGCTGCAAAAGAGTTTTCGCCGGTCATTTTTGAACGCGTTATTGAAATTGCGTCAAATATTCAATAATACCAAAAACGCCGCTGAAGTATAACCAACCATGAAAAACACTCGCCTGGTACTTCTGTCGCTGCTTTTCGTGCCCGTTTTGATCAGCAGTTGTGCTTATCCGCAGGCGCAGCAGTGGCAGCAGAGGCCCTTGAGTTTCAACAAGCCGGGTTTGTGGCAGAAATCACACCTGACTTGGCGACTGAACACTTTGAGACCGATTCCGAGGCACCTGTCGGAAAGCGAGGTCCGACGGGAAATTGACAAAAGCTTCCGAAGCTGGGAACCCGGCAGGGTCTTTACCTTTTCTCCCTCGGCGGGGGGCCGGGCTGACATTGTGGTCGGCTTTGACACACCTCCCGGCAAATCCTGGGACGGTCGCTTGGGCAGGATGACTGAGGCTACCTTCCCTTGGAGCGCCAATCGCGGCCACATTTTTCTCGACCCCTCGGAATGGTGGTGCACCAAATCATTCGCCTGGCTGGCCGATCCCATCATTTCCTGGCTTCCGTATTCGATCGGGAATGTGCTGGGCCTACCGCACAGTGAACGGTTTGGCAGAGGAGGGGGCACGGGACCTTTCGATCTGCCGGGAGAATACGACTTCGAAGCCTTGCGTGAGCTATACGCGGCAGACTCCTTCTCTCCAACCGGGGCTTACGGCGTCGTAACCCCTTCGGGTTATCGCTTTAGCGCATATTGACCAGTTTGCTGGCAGGACCCAAGGCACGAGCAGCGCAGTTCAAATCGAGGCAAGGTGGCAAGAATCTGTTCGGGCTGTCCGTGCATGGAGGAATGCCCCGACTTCTGTTCATCATCGCGCTGCTCGTGTTGTCGCTTGCTTGTTCGCGGGCCGGTTTCGCCCTCGATTTTCCCTCCACTCCGCCCGTGGAGCCTAAGGACGCCGCGAAGACCTTCCACGTGCTCGACGGCTTCGAGATGCAGCTCATCGCAGCGGAGCCGCTCGTCACCGATCCCGTCGCCATCACCTACGATGCCGATGGCCGCGCCTACGTGTGCGAGATGAACGACTACCCCTACACCGACAAAGCCGCGCACAAGCCCAGCCAGGAAAACCCCGCCGATGCGCCCATCGGCAAGGTGAGCCTGCTCACCGACACCGATGGCGACGGCACCTTCGACAAGGCCACCGTCTTCGCCGACGGCCTCTCGTGGCCCACCGGTGCCGCGTGCTGGAAAGGCGGCATCTTCGTCACCGCCACGCCGGACGTTTGGTATCTCAAAGACACGAATGACGACGGCGTGGCCGATGTGCGGCAAAAGGTCTTCACCGGCTTCAAAAAACTCAACGTGCAGGCCGTCATGAACAATCCCATCTGGGGCCTCGACCACCGCATCTACATCGCCGGAGGCTCGAACGGCGGCGAAATCCAGCGCGTGCCTGGCAGCGAGAGAGTCATGCCACTTCCAAAAGTCTTCAAACCGCTCCCCATCAAGCGAAACGACTTCTCCTTCGATCCCAGCACCGGCGATATGCGTCTCGAAAGCGGCGGCGCACGCTTCGGCAACACCTTCGACGACTGGGGGAACCGCTTCCTCTGCAACATCCGCAATCCCTGCCAGCACGTCGTGCTGCCGTATCGCTATCTCGAGCGGAATCCGTATCTCGTTGTTCCCAGCGCCGTGAACGATTGTGCCGAGGCCGGCGACCAGCTCCCAGTCTATCGCACCAGCCCGCCCGAGCCCTGGCGCGAGTTCCGTGCGAAGCGCTGGGTGCAAGAAGGCAGTCATCTGCCGAAAAGCGAGCTCGTCGGCGCTGGCGTCGTCACCTCTTCCAGCGGCATCACCGTCTATCGCGGCGATGCCTATCCGAAAGAGTATCGCGACTTCGCCTTCGTCGCCGACGTGGCCGGCAATCTCTTCTACCGCATGAAGCTCGTGCCCGACGGTGTCACCTTCAAAGCCGTGCAGGTCGATGGAAACAAGAACTTCTGCACCAGCGACGACCTCTGGTTCCGCCCCGTGAACTTCGTCAACGCCCCCGACGGCTGCCTCCACGTCTGCGACATGTATCGCGAAGTGATCGAGCACCCCTGGAGCATCCCCGACGACATCCACGCCGCCGTCGATCTGCTGCGCGGAAGGGATCGCGGAAGAATCTGGCGCTTAGCGCCCAAAAGTGGTCCGCTCAGTCCCCTGAGCGGCGCTCCGCAGTCCAATCAGCCCCCGACAACCACGCCAGACACCCAAAGTCCGCAAAACGCCAAAGCCCAAACCGCACAGAGGACTGTGCGGACCACTTTGCTCAGCCACGCGACCACCCCAGACCTCGTCGCCCTCCTCGACCACCCCAACGCCTGGCACCGCGAAACCGCGCAGCGATTGCTGTTTGAGCGTCAGGACAAAGCCGCCGTCGAGCCGCTGCGGGAGCTGGTGAAGAGCGGGAAGACGGAACAAGGCCAGATGTGCGCTCTGCATGCCTTATCGGCGCTATCGTCGTTAGATGTGGAAATCTTGGACTTCGCTGCGGGTCTGTTGAATGGACCTGTAGCTGGGGCGGCTGCCGAACTTTATGAGCCATTTATTCCGAAGCTGAAGTGGGTTGGAGACGTTCGGCAGGACACGTCACGGATTCGATTTGCGAGCTTGGCAAGTAACTCGGAGAACCGTGTTGCCATCAAAGCGTTGTTCTCCATGCGTGATCTAACCAGCTCTCCTGAAAATGGATTTGGTGGAGCTTTCTGGAGCGAAGCCATGCGGAACGCTAGCCACAGAGTGAATGCTGACTCATGGTTCAAAGCAATGCTTCTTTGCGTGGCGGCGGATCGAGCCGACGCCTTGCTCGTTCCGATACTGTTTAATGAGCTGAGTGACGACGAACAGTTCGTTTCGCAGCTAGCTGGGCAAGTCGCCGCCAAAGGCAACAAGTCCGCTCTGGCAACCATCATGACTGCATTGAGCAAGGCTGACTTCCCCAAGAAGCTGAGATCAAAAGTGCTTCAAGCGTTGCTTCCTCACGCAAACAGGTTGTCGATCTCGCTTGCAACGGTGTCGTCCAATGAAGTCACTAACACTCGACTCCGCGAGATTGGCGAGAAGGCGATTCAAGATGTCGAAAACTCAGTCTCGACGGATGAAAAAGGTCTCGCTCTGCCAGTTGTGACAGCGCTGGCGTCTCCTGAGATGGCATTCCGGCTGATTCGAGGTCTATTAGTGCCTTCTGAGCCCCCAGAGCTCCAACTCGCCGCCCTCGAAGCCCTCAGCAGCTACCGCGAGCCTGCCGTCGCCGACATGCTGATCGACGCGTGGCCGAAGATGACGCCCACGCTGCGTGACAAGGCGACCACGATCCTCCTCTCGCGCACGGACCGCATCGCGAAGCTGCTGGATGCCATCGAGGCGAAGAAGATCACGCCTGCACAGCTCAGCGTCGCCGCGAAGGCGACGCTTGGACGGCAGAAAACGCCCGCGCTAGCCGAACGCATCGCCAAACTCATCGGCGATGGCTCGTCGTCGAACCGGAAGGCGGTCATCGAGACTTATCTAGCTGCGATGGGCATCAAGGAGCGGGACTTGCCAAGTCCCGGCGGGGCTGGGCCAGCCCCGCTCCTTGCCGGCGACGCCACCCGCGGCTCCAAAGTCTATGAAACGGCCTGCATGGTCTGCCACAAGTTCGCGGACAAGGGCAACGACGTCGGCCCGCACCTCGGCACGATCAAGGCGTGGACCGCCGAGCAGCTCGTCACGAACATCCTCGACCCGAATCGCGAGGTTTCGCCGAATTTTGCGCTCTACCTCGTCGAAACCAACGACGGCCGCACCTTGAGCGGCCTCATCGCCAGCGAGACCGCGGGCAATCTCACCCTCAAACGCGCCGATGGCGGCACGGACACCGTCTTGCGCAGCGAAATCAAATCCCTCACCAGCCCCGGCATCTCCCTCATGCCCGAAGGCCTCGAAGCCGCCATTACCCCGCAACAGATGGCGGACTTGATCACCTACTTGAAGGCTCCGTAGCCTCAAGTTTTGCGCTTCTTCTTGAGCAGCATCGCCACCAGGCCGCCGATCGCTCCTGCGATCGCACCGAAGATAGCGGAGCGGCCGACGCCGTCAAAGATGGATCGGTGGGCGGGGGGACCTTCCACGCGTGGATTCGCGGCCAGGACAGCATCGCGCCAGGCAGTCACCGCGTTCTCCGCCCACTGGCGGTCTGCCGCCGAGTTGAAGTCCGCGTTGGCATACAAGTAGATCAACCGCCCGTTCACAGGCACGATCATGCTCGCGATCACGCCTTTGACCTTGATGGCATGGTCACCGGACTGCGCCGCGAGATTCATGGCCATCGTGAAACCGAGGCTGTTCGGGGTTTCGCTAAAATAGCCCAGCACTGCGACATCGCTCACGCTGAGCGCAGCGTCGGCACCGGTAGCGTCCTGCATCGCCTTTTCCGCCTTGCCCTTCGCCTTGGCGACTTCCGCATCGATGGCCGCCTTGGCCTGATCGAGCTCTTTTTTCGTCTGCTGCTTCATCTCGGCGAAGGTGCGGTCGCCGATCTCACGATTTTCAAGCGAGCGGAGCACCTGCGAATTGAAGCTGCGGCCGGTGTCGGCGGCGTTGGTCTTCAGCGGCTCAAAACGGGCCAGATAACGGTTCGATGCGGCCAACATCGACTCCACGAGACGGTCCTTCTCCTTGTTCAGACCGTCGATGCGCTCAAACCCGGCAGGGGGCGGCAGTTTGATCGTGCGTCCCCCGACAGAGACATCATCGCGGGTCTGAGGCTTGGTCGCATCCGCGTGGCAAAGCTGCGCGGCGGCCAAAAGAAACACGAGATACGATCGGGTGGATTGCATGCCGCGAGCATCCGCATATGGACAGGCGAAATCAAGCCACGATCGGCGCGATCACCTCGCCATACACATCCGTCAGACGGAAGTCACGCCCCGCATAGCGATACGTCAGCTCCTCGTGGTTGATGCCGAGGAGGTGGAGGATCGTGGCGTGCAGATCGTGGATGCTGGTCGGGTTTTCTTGAGCGGCGAAGCCAAACTCGTCGGTGCTGCCATGCACGGTGCCGCCTTTGATGCCGCCGCCGGCCATCCACACGCTGAAGCCGTAGTGATTGTGATCGCGACCGAGCTTCGACTTCGAGCCGCTCATCTCGACGGTCGGCGTGCGACCAAATTCGCCGCCCCAGAGCACGAGCGTGTCCTCCAGCATGCCACGCTGCTTCAGATCGCTCAAAAGAGCCGCGATGGGCTGGTCGATGTCGGCGGAGAGCTTGCGGTGGTTCGTCTCGATGTTGTCGTGATTGTCCCAGGGCTGCCCCGCGCCATGCCAGAGCTGCACCATGCGCACCCCGCGCTCCAGCAGGCGACGCGCGATGAGCGTCTGCCGCGCGTGAACGCCCTCGCCATACATCTTGCGGATGTGTTCGGGCTCTTGCGACACATCAAACGCGTCCGCCGCCTCCATCTGCATGCGGAAGGCAAGCTCGAAGCTCTGAATGCGCGCCTCCAGCCGCGGATCGCTACGCTCGGCCTTGTGCGCGGCATTGATGCGGCGCAGCAGCTCGAGCTGGCGGAGTTGCACGCTCGTGTCCGCATGCGGGCTGCGGATGTTTTCGATCAAACGATCCACCGCCTCGTGCTTCGAATCGACATACGTCCCCTGAAACGCGCCGGGCAGAAACGCCGACTGCCAGTTCTCGGCGCTCTTGATCGGCATGCCGCCCGGACACATCGCGATGAAGCCGGGCAGGTTCGAGTTCTCGCTGCCGAGACCATACGTCAGCCACGCGCCGAGGCTCGGCCGCGGCTGGATCGAGTCGCCGCAGTTCATGAGCATCAGCGACGGCTCATGATTCGGCACCTGCGCCTGCATCGAGCGGATCACTGCGATGTCGTCGATGTGCGCCGCCGTTTTCGCGAACAACTCGCTCACCTCGATCCCGCTCTGCCCATAACGCTGAAACTTGAACGGCGACGGAAACGCCGCTCCCGTCTTCCGCTCCGTGATGCGATGACTTGGGACCTGTTTTCCCTCGTAGAGTTTGAGCGCCGGCTTGGGATCAAACGTATCGACGTGCGACGGCCCGCCGTTGAGGAAGAAATGGATCACGCGCTTTGCCTTCGGCGCTTGGTGCGGCTTGGAAGCCTGCAAATCCGCCAGACCCAGCGCCGCCAGCCCCATGCCCGAGCGGGCGAGGAAGTCTCGGCGGGTGAGTGGTGGAGGCATGGGAAGAATACGTGCGGCCTAGAGGCATGCTTGCTGGCTCAACAAATGGCGAAGCAAAGTCGTCCTCTCGCTCCGCGAGAGGAACTCAGCGGGCTTTATCGCGCTGACGTGATCGAGTTTGCGAGAGCTCAAGGCTCATCTCGCGGAGCGAGATGGCTACTTTGCTGACGCCTCAGTCGACGAACATGAACTCGTTCGAGAGCATGAGCACCTGCGCGAGCTGCTCCCAGGAGGTGAGCGTCGTTTTCGGTGAGGCGGTGAAGTCTTTTTTGGCGTCCCAGACTTCAGCGGGTGTATCGCCGCCGGAACCGGCGATGGATTGAGTGGTGCTGAGCTGCGGGGACCAGAGGAATTGGTCGCTGTTCAGGCCGATGTCGATGTCTGCGATGAAATCGAGGGTGTCGCCTTTCTGGAAGGCGATGGAGGTGAGGCTGAGGTCGGCTTTGGAACCGTGGAGCTTGGTGCCGAGCAGTTTGCCGAGGCGGGAGTGGCTGACGAAGGCGCGTATGCCGTCACCGACCTTCGGTTCGTGGATCAAGGTGGAGCGGAGGTCGTAACGGCCATCGGCAGGAGCGATCCAGCGTCGCACAACGGCGTGCTGGCGGTTGTTGCCGGGGTGGCCGCCTTCGGCGGTGAGTTGTGCCCAGCCGAGTTTGGCGTTCGGCCAGTCTTCGTCGCCTTGCCAGGCGTGGCCGGTGAAGTGTGGCAGCGGCGTAAAGGTCTTCACGCGGCCGGTTTGTTCATCCCACTCGCCAAAACCATGCTGCCAGGCCTTCGCGTGATCGTTTTCGACGAGAACGGGCTTTTCATCGACGGCGACAAAGGACAGCGCGGAGGCGAGTTCGTCGGCTTTGGGGCTGCGTTGGAACAAATAGCGATACAGTAGGCCGATTCGGCCTTCGGACGACTTTTCGGTCGATACACGTTTCACGAGCGCTTTGGCCTGCTGGACGAGAAACGGGTGATTGAGGCCAAAAAGGGCCTGCTGCGGCACGGTGGTCTCGGTGCGTTGCGGGATGGAGAGATCAGGATTCGCGAAATCGAAGGTGCGCATCACGGCGGGCAGATTTTCGCGATCGACGAAGGCGTAGAGCGTGCGGCGTGTGTTGCTGGCGGCGAAAAGAGGCTCGGGACGGCCGCCGAGGCGAGGATTGAGCCGGCCTGCGGCGGCTAGCCAGGCATCGCGGGCTTCTTCGAAGCTGAGACGGCGAATGGATTGCGGAATACGGAGTTCGGAATGCGGAATGGCTGATTCCGCATTCCGCGTTCCGAGTTCCGCATTCGCCGCCCTTTGCTGATACGTCTGCGACATCATAATGAGCCGGTGCATGTGCTTCAGGCTCCAGCCGCTGCGGATGAACTCGGTGGCGAGCCAGTCGAGGAGTTCGGGATGGGTGGGCGGGCTTCCTTGCTTGCCGAAGTCGCTCGGGGTGCTGACGAGGCCGCGTCCGAAGTGATGCTGCCAGAGGCGGTTCACCATGACGCGGGCGGTGAGTGGATTGCTCGGGTCGATGATGGCGCGGGCGAGTTCGAGTCGGCCGCTGCCTTTCGTGAAGGGTGTTTGATTGCCGAAGAGGCTCAGGAACTGGCGCGGGACGGCATCGCCTTTCGTGAGGGGATTGCCGCGGGTGAAGACGCGCGGGGTGCTCGGCAGCGCGCGGTCTTGGAGAATGGTGGCGTAAGTCGGCGCGGTGTTCGTTTTAATGAGATGGCGATCCACATCGCCCTGTGCCTTCCACAGTTCGGTGGTGACGCCGGTGGGGAAGTACATTTCGATGTTCGCGATGTGTTCGTCGGGCACGAAAGCGGGTGAATCGGGCTGTTTGAGGCGTTCTTCGGTGAGTTTGATGTCGCGATGCTTGTCGAGCCAGGCGACGAAACGATGGACGATGAAGGGGTTGATGTCGTTCGCGTCGAGGAGCTGGCCGAAGACCTCCTCGGGATACTTTTCGAGCTCTCGCGTGGCCTGGAGGTAATCGGCGACGCGGTCTCGCGTGCGTTTCATCTGCTCCTCGCGGCGTTTCGTCATGAGTTCGCGGTTCGTTTTCTCCAGTGCCGCTAGCTCGGCGTTCTCTCCGCTGGAGCACGGCACGAGGGCTTCGGCGCAGCTTTGGAAGACGCCGTAGAGTGCGTAGTAATCGCGGGTGGGGATGGGATCGAACTTGTGATCGTGGCAGCGTGCGCAGGCGACGGTGAGGGCCTGCGTGCCGCGCATGACGACATCAATGCGGTCGTCAATGATATCGTGTGTGACGCCGAGGAAGCGTCGGCCGATGGTGAGAAAGCCCATCGCGGCGAGATCGGGTGACTTTGGCGGCACGACCTGATCCGCGGCGATTTGGAGGAGCAAAAAGCGGTCGTAGGGCATGTCGGCGTTCAGCGCCTGCACGACCCAATCGCGGTAGGCGGAGGCGTGGACCCAGTTCTTTTCCTCGCGGGCATACACGTAGCCTTTGGTGTCGGAGTAGCGGGCGATGTCCAGCCAGTGGCGGGCTTGTTGTTCGCCGTAGTGGGGAGAGGCCAGAAGGCGGTCGATGAGCGCCTCATAGGTCTCATGGGACAAATCGGACGCATGAGGTGGCAACCCGGTGAGATCAAAATGGGCGCGGCGGATGAGGGTGCGGTCATCCGCGCGTGGAGTGGATGCTTTTGGCAGGTAGGCGTCGATGCTCTGTTGTTTGCCAGGTTTCAGGGGCTGAAAAGCCCAGTGCTCCGCCGAGATAAGACTCGTGGAGACGAACAGAACACCCAGTTGGAATAGGCGGAGAAGCACGGCGGTGCTATTACGGCATCGACAGCGACGCTTTGTCCGTTTATCTCGGCACATGTTTACAGGCCTCGTTGAAATCACCGGCAGCGTCCTTTCCCTGGAGCCTCGCGGCGAAAGCGCGAGGCTGAAAGTGAGCGTGGGCGCAATGGCTTCCGAGCTGGTCGATGGCGAGAGCGTGGCGGTGAATGGCTGCTGCCTCACAGTTACGGCCAAGGATGCATCGGCGCAGACCGCGTCCTTTGATCTGCTGATGCAAACGCTGAAGGTGACGAGTCTGGGAGATCTGAAACCCGGATCCTTGGTCAATCTGGAGCGTGCGATGGCAATGGGAGCGCGATTTGGCGGGCACTTCGTGCAGGGGCATGTGGATGCGACGGTGAAGGTCCTCGACTGGAGCGAGCATGGGCAGGATCACCGGCTGGAGGTGGAGATCCCGGTGGAGCAGCGCGGTTTGATCATTCCGAAGGGCTCCATCTGCCTGGATGGCATCTCTTTGACTGCTGCGGAGGTGACGGAGAGCACGGTCGTGTGCTGGATCATCCCGCACACGTTCCAAGTCACCAATCTGCACACGAAACAGCGGGGAGACCGGCTAAACGTGGAGTTCGACATGCTGGGCAAATATGTGCGCGAGCTGATGCGGGCGATGAAGTGAGCGTCCATGAGGCCGGACAGGCCGTTTTCTTTCCAAATGCCTGTTCTCGAAGTCGAATCCCTCACCAAGGCTTACGCGGCTCGCCCGATCCTGCGTGGCGTTTCGTTCAAGCTGGAGCAAGGCGAGCGTGTGGCGCTGCTGGGGCCTTCGGGCAGCGGCAAGACGACGGTGTTGAACTGTGTCGGTGGCGTGGATCGTGCGGACGGCGGCAGCGTGACGATCGCGGGCCAGGTGCTTGGCGACTTGAGCGCGGACGGGCTGGCGCAACTGCGGCGTAGGCACATCGGGACGGTGTTTCAGTTTTATCATCTTCTGCCGACGTTGAGCGCTGCGGAGAACATCGAGTTGCCGCTGCAATTGCTCGGTGTGCCGACGAAAGAGCGTGGATCGCGGGTGCGAGAGTTGCTGGAGCGTGTGGGCATCGCTCATCGAGCTGCAGCGTTGCCGGGACAGCTCTCGGGCGGCGAGATGCAACGCGTGGCGATTGCACGTGCCGTGGTGCATCGTCCGTCGTTGATTTTGGCCGATGAGCCGACGGGTAGCCTGGATTCGGCCACCGGAGAACAGGTGCTGGAGCTGCTGGCGGAGATTGTCAGTGAGACCAAGGCGGCGTTGCTGCTGGTGACCCATAGCCCTGAGGCGGTGAAGCACTGCGGGCGTGTGCTGCGCATGCAGGACGGTGAAATCGTCGAAGGAGCATGAACCCGAGGAGCAATCAGACGATGAATGATGGCCCCTCACCCGACCTCTCCCCGAAGACAACGATGCACGACGGCGTGTGTCTGGGGCGGGGAGAGGGGTTTGGTTTTGTGGCGGATGGAAAAGTCTTCTCCCTCTCCCTGCCAACGACCAGCGCTAACAGAAGGATGAACTTCGGGGAGAGGGTTGGGGTGAGGGGGCAGCCCAACTCGTGTACATCATGAGCACGGTGGTTCTCATTCTGCGGCGTTGTGCCTTGCGGCACTGGCGGCTGGCTTTGCGGCAGCAGATCGCGTTGATGCTGATCCTGGCTCTTGGGTCGAGCGTGTATCTGGCGGTTCGGTTGGCGAACAATGCGGCGTTGTCGGGTTTTGAGACGTTCACGGATGGCATCACGCGTCAGCCGGACTGGACGGTCCAGGCGGTGAGCGGTGTTTTGCGCGAAAGTGATGTGCGTGCGATGCGCGAGGTGCTGGGACATCGTCCAGTGAGTCTGCTACCTGTGGTGGAGGAAACGGTGACGCCAGCGGATGAGAGCGGAAATGGCGAGATCGGATCGCGGGCGACATGGCGGCTGCTGGGCGTGGATCTCGTGGCGCTGCTGAACCTGCGCGGCGAGGCACCGGCTGGACTCGGCGCCAACCTGCAGGCGGTGCGTTCGGGTGTTTACGTGAGTCCAAAGATTGGCGTGAAGGAGGGCGAGACGTTGCGGCTGGTTGTGGATGACCGTGTGATCCCACTGACGGTGGCCGGTGTGGTCCTGGAGACGCCGGGGGTGCCGAGTTTGCCTGCGCATTTGCTGCTGATGGATTTGCCGGAGGCGCAGTCGGTTTTGCTGCGTGGCGACAAGGTGGACCGCGTGGAGGTTTTGGCACAAGACAGCGCCTTGTTTCCGAATTTGCGTGCGGAAACGGGCGAGTTACTCAAATCGCGCTGGCAGGTGACGGGCGGCGCGAATCGAAGGCAGCTCGCAGGGACGATGACGCAGGCGTTTCGGCTGAATCTGACGATTCTCTCGCTGCTGGCCCTGCTGGTGGGCGGCTACCTCATTTTTCAGGCGCTGGATGGCGTGGTGCTGCGGAGGCGGGAGGAGATCGGCATTCTGAAATCGCTCGGTGTCACGGATCGGGCGATTCAAACGGCATTTCTCATCGAAGCGGCTCTGCTGGGCCTATGCGGTGGTGCTTTGGGTGTGTTGCTGGGCTGGGTGGGAGCGCAAGGTGCCGTCGGAGGTGTGACGAAGACGATGAACGCGCTGTATGGCGCGACGAGCGAGCAGCAGGCGGCGCTGAGCTGGAGCGAGGCTCTGCTGGCGTTATCGATCTCGATTCTGGCGAGTCTCATCGCTGCATGGTGGCCGGCAAGGATGGCAGCGCGTACGCCACCAGCCCACATGCTGGGACGCCATGCGACGCCGTTTGAAGGTGGAACGGTCTGGCGTGTCGAATGGACCGGCTGGGCGATGATGCTGGTGGCCGTGTTGCTGGCTGAAGTTCCGGTGCTGCGTTTTGCGAGCGGCATGCGCTTGCCATTGGCGGGCTATGCGGCGGCACTGCTGTGGCTGGTGGGCGCGGGATTGGCTGCGGGGTCGATGTTGAGAGGAATGGGAAAGATGGGAAGCATGAGCGGCGCAATCGCGAGAGTAGCGCTTTCGCATTTGCGCAGACCGACGGTGCGACATCGCTTTGCGGTCGCGGCTTTGACGAGTGCGGTGGCGATGACGACGGGCATGGCAGTGATGGTGGCAAGTTTTGACCATACGATGCGCGGCTGGATTGACCGCACGATGAAGGCGGACATCTACGTGAGCAGCGCTGGAGCGCAGAGCGCTTCCTCGACGCATTTTATCTCAGCGAAGACGGTTGAGGCACTGGGGAAGGAACCCGAGGTGGCGGAACTGGCCTATGTGAATGCCAGGACCCTGCTGTGGCGTGGTGGCGAAGTGCTTGTTCTGGGCACTGATGCGGTGTTTGCACACAAGCACGAGCTTTACGCGTGGGTGGAGGCTCCGAAGCGTGATGAATGGTGGAAGGCGGATGATGCCATCACTCCGGCGATCATCAGCGAGAGTTGGAGTGAGCGCTTCGGGACGCAGGTGGGCGAAGTGATCGAGCTGGCGGGCCGTCAGGTACGTGTGGTGGCGATGAACGCGGAGTATGGCAATGAACGCGGCTCACTGACGCTGCCGGCGGAGGTGTTTCGCGATTGTTTTGAGACGGATGAGGCGTGGCGTGTGGCGATCATGCTGAAGCCGGGAGCAGATGCGGAGACGGTGCGGGATCGCATGCAACGTCAGCAGCCGGGTTTGAGTGTCTTTACGAATGCCCACCTGCGGAGCGAGGCGCTGCGGATCTTCCGTCAGACGTTTGCGGTGACGCATGCGCTGGAGGTCATCGGCGTGATCGTGGCGGTGGTGGGCCTCGGCTTGGCTTTGGCGAGCCTGATGCTTGAGCGGCGCGCGGTTTTGGCGACGTTGCGATCGCTGGGCATGACAAGCCGGGAGATTGCCAAGTCAGCGGCGTTGGAAGGACTCGGTGTGGCGTGTGCGGGTGCGTTCACGGGCATTGCGGCCGGTTTGTGGCTTGGATGGCTGCTGGTCTATCGGATCAACAAGCAGTGCTTTGGCTGGACGCTGCAGTTTCACGCGGTGGGGTGGCATTTGGCCGTGCTGGGTGCCGCAGTGATCGTCGTCGGCATGCTGGTGGCTGCATTGGTCGGACGATGGGCAGCGACGTTGCCGGCTGAACACACGGAGGAATGACATGAAGACCTGGATGCTGCTTTTTCTCTCGCTGACGACGCTGCTGCACGCGCAGGCGACGGCGGATGGTTTTGCGATTCCGCAAAAGGGACGCGCTTTTGTGTTTCCACGCGATCACGGGAGCCATCCTGAGTTTAGAACCGAGTGGTGGTATGTGACGGGGCACCTGGATGGGCAGAATGGCCGGCGATTTGGCTTCCAGGTGACGTTTTTCCGCCAAGCGAGGCGAGATGACGGGAAGACGCTGCACTTGCATCTGGCGCATGCCGCGCTGCTGGACGCGCAAACGGGGCGATTCGTGCATGAGGAACGTTTGAACCGAGCAGGATGGGATGCGGAGTCGTCTGAGGCGACGCTGGCCGTGAGCAACGGGAATTGGTCGCTGAAGCTGGATGAGGGCACGCAGCGGATGCACATCGCGGCGACGGTGAAGAGCGAGGTTTTGCTGCGATTGGAACTGGAGGCCGTGAAGCCGCTGGTGGTGTTCGGAAAGGATGGTGTTTCGCGCAAAGGGGCGAGTGCGGAAGCGGCGAGCCATTACCTGACCTGGCCGCGTTTGAAGACGGGCGGGACGGTCAAAGTGGGTGCGGATGAGCATCCGGTGACCGGTGAGGCGTGGATGGATCACGAGTTCAGCAGCAGCCAGCTTGAAGCCGGGCAGGTGGGCTGGGACTGGGCAGCGCTTCAGCTCAAGGATGGTCGCGAGATCATGGTGTATCGCATGCGGAGGCAGGATGGCAGCGCGGACGCTTTTTCGACGCTGGCCGTCGTGGACCGTGATGGCAAGGTGCGGCATCTGGCGAGCGATGCCTTTGCCTGGGAGGTGCTCGGGAAATGGAAAAGCCCTCGGAATGGCGCAGAGTATCCCATTCGAGCGGGGATTCGGTTTGCAGGCGAGTCGTTCGAGCTGCGACCGCTGGCGGAGGACCAGGAGCAGGACGGCGGCATCACGCGGCTGCCGTATTGGGAGGGTGCCTGTGATGTGATCGACTCACATGGGCAGCTGGCTGGTCGCGCGTTTTTGGAGCTGGCCGGCTACGCGGGCGATTTGGCTCGACACCTGTCACCTGAAGCCAGATAAGGCTCTCAAGCGGCCCGTCAGGAGTATTTGACGTCTTTGCGCGGTTCCATCTCAAAGGCGGTCGATTCCTGCTCGGAGATGTTGGGCTTGAGCACTTCCTCGCGGAATTTGATGTAGTAGGGGTCGTCCTGGCAGATGGCGAGCTTGTCCATCGTCTCGACTTCGAGATAGACGAACCACGGCCACGGATCGGAGGGGTTGACGCGCTTGCCGGTTTTGACCGCAAGCACTTCAGGGACGCGCAGGAGCATCACGCGGGTCTGCGACATCATCTGCTCCAGTTTTTCCTCCGTGACCTGGGGCTTGAGCTGAAACAGGCTGAGGTAAGCGATCATGGAGGCGGAAAGGCGGGCGAATGAGCGCGGCGGATCACGACTTCCAGTCGAGCACGCCCTTTTTCCAGGCGTAAACGAAAGCCACGAGCAGGATGGAGACAAAGCCGGTGGCCACCGCGAGGATCGACGGACCGTGGGCGGCGATGAAGTCCTTGTAGATCACCGCCCAGGGATAAAGGAAGACGACCTCGATGTCGAAAAGCACGAAGAGCATCGCCACGATGTAGAATTTCACGCTGAAGCGAGGCTGGCTGTCGCCGACGGGCAGCATGCCGCACTCGTAGGCGGAGTCCTTGATCTCGGTGCGCTTGGCGGATTTTCCAAGCAGGGCGGAGGCGATCAGGGTCACGACGGCGAAACCACCGGCGATGACGATTTGCAGCAAGACGGGCAGGTAATTCTCAAACATGAGGGGAAGGAGAGACGAAAGATGGGTAGCGGAGGGCCGGGGCAGCGTCAAACCCGGAGAAAACAAAAGGGGCCGTCATGCGCACTGCAGGACGGCCCCGAAAGGTGTGAGATGGACGAATTAGCGTGCGGCTGCACGAGCCACGACGGCGGCACTGCGGGCGGCAATGGCGGCGTTGTGAGCGGCGCGCAGTCCTTCGAGACCGCGGTAGGTCTTGCCGACCTTGGCGCAAAGGCCGCGGCTGACGAGGTTTTGCAGCTTTTCGTAGGAGCGCAGGCGCAGCATTTCCTCACCACCGCTGACGGCGTTCTTCAGCTTGAGGTTGTCATAGACCAGGCCGAAAAGGGTGTTGAACTCATATGTCTCAGGCTTGGAGAGAACATTGACGAGCTCGTCGGTGACATGGTCAGGGACTCGGCGGGAGAAACGTGTCTTGCGGGTCGGAGTAGTAGTTGCCATAGAGACTCTCAGCATAACACACATTTAACATGTTTGCGACGGTTTTGTGAGAATCGAGGGATTTTTCTCCTACGCGGCATGCGCAACTGACCAAATCCCCCCTTGACTTTATCTCACATCGCCAATCGCGCATGCCTCCGTATGCACGATGGATGGGCAAATTGCAGTGATTAGAGGGGCTGACCACCTTCCGTCAACGAGGAGAGGGAAGGGGCTATTTGCCTGCGACCTTGTAGAGCGCCTTTTTGGTGCGGATGAAGATCGCGCCATCAGCCACGGCCGGGGAGGCCGTGATCGGCTCGGCGAGCTGGTTTTTGCCCGCGAGCTCGAACTTCTCCGCCGAGGCACGGACTAGGAAGGTCTGCCCGCGATCATTGGAAAAGAGCAGTTTATCACCGATGACGACCGGGCCGGGCAGGTGCTGGCCTTCCATTCGGTCCTCCCAGAGATCCTTGCCGGTCTTTGCCTCGACGGCGCTGACGATGCCGCCGCGGGTGGTCTGGTAGAGGATGCCGTTGACGAGGACGGGGGTGGACTCGCTGGCGTTGCGTTTCTCGCGATCCCACAGGACATGACTTTCGGTGATGTCGCCGGACATTTTGCCGTCGATGCGGACACCGATCGTGTGGGCGCGCTCAGAGCCGGTGTTGAGGATGAGCAGGTCGCCTAGGAGGAGCGGAGGGATGGCGGCGTTGAAGCCACCGTGGCGGATGGTCCACAATTCCTTGCCGGTTTTGACCTCGTAGCCAAAGGCAGCACGTGAGCCGATGGAAATGAGCACTTCCTTGCCGCCGATCACGAACACGGCGGGCGTGTGGTAGGCCTTGCGCATGTCGCCATCGCGGGTGGGCTTGCCTTCCTTGTCGAGGTCGCCGTAATCGGTGGTGCGGGGTGTTTTCCAGATGGTCTTGCCGGTTTTCTTGTCGAGCGCGGTGACGAATTGCTCATTGATGCCGTCGAACGTGAGGATCAGCAGGTCGCCGTGGATGATCGGTGAGGAACCGGGGCCGCGATAATGGCGCACGTTGATGTCCCGTCGCTCCCAGACCTTCGCGCCGGTGGCTGGATCGAGGCGTGCCGTGCCGTAGGTGCCAAAGTGAACATAGAGCGCGTCTGCTTCGAGTACCGGGGAGGGGGCGGCGTAGTTGTTGAGCGGGTTGCCCAGCTCCTCGGGCGCAGCATTTTCAAACACCAGCGCGTGATGCACGATCTTGCCGCTGTGACGGTTGATGCCATAGACAAACTGCTGCTTGCCGTCGGTCGTGGCGGCGGTGAACCAGATCAAATCCCCGCCGATCACCGGTGTGGAGTGCCCCTCGCCTTCAAGTTCGACGCGCCAGGCGATGTTTTTTCCTGAGGTGCCGTCCCATTCGAGAGGAACACGAGCTGCCTCACTTGATGGGACGATGCCATCCTGCGTCGGTCCGTTCTTCGCGGGCCAGAACAGGGGTTGAGTGGCCGGCTGTGCCATGGCGAGCGTGGCGAGCAGCGGGAATGCGAGCGAGAGGAGGGCGGGCGTGCGGATCATGAGGCGTGAAGTTGACGGAGCAGCGTGGAAATTCTTTCGCGCTGGAAAAGAGCATGCATGGTCCGCCGCATCCAGCCGTATCCCTCGCGATCATGAAAAAGACGCTCCTCACCTGCCTTGCCGCCGCCCTCTGCCTGTCCTCATCGTCTGCGGAGGATTTGAATGAACAGCTCCGCCGCGCCGCCGAGAAACTGAAGAACGAGTTTTCCAAAGTGAAGGAGCAGACCGAGGTGAAAGGCCGCGAGTGGTTTAAGAAAGCGAAAGAAAACCTCACCACGAGCCGCGAAGAGTACTTGAAGAAAGCAGGCGATGCACTGACACGCTGGCAGGCGGACATTGATGTGCTCAAGGAGCAGGGCGGGCGCGATTATTTCAAAACACGCGTGAAAGCGCTCGAAGAGCACCATGCCTACGCCGTCAAGGAGCGGGACACGCTCAGCGCCATCACGGAGGAGGCGCAGTTCCGCGCCCGGCAGAAGTCCTTCGACAAAACCTTGTGGACGCTGGAGGCAGCCGTCGAGCAGGCGCAGGAAGAGGCCGGTTTGTAGGCCAATGCGCGCCCAAAGGGGCGCAAATGCCGCGGGGCATTGCCTTTCGCTGGCGGCTTTGCTGAAATCATCACCAACCATCGATCTCATGAAAAAGCTCCACCACGTCATCGCCGCTATCGACTTCACCCCGTCCTGCCGGAACGCCCTGCGTGAGGCGGCCCGCCGCGCATCGCTGGATGGCGCGGTCATCACCGCCGTGCATGTGATGGACGAGTTCCTCGTGCATGAGCTGAAAAAGGCGCTCTCCACCGATCAGGCTACCATCCGGGCCGACTGGCTGAAGCGTTTGCAGCAGTTTACCGCCGAATCCGAGGTCGGGGCCGCGGTGGTGAATGCCGAGGTGCGCATCGGACATCCCTTCACTGAGCTCGTTGAAGCCTGCCGTGCCCACGGCGCCGATCTGCTCGTCATGGGAGCCAAAGGTTCGAAAAACGAGCCGCATCGCATCGGAGCCATCGCCGCGAAGTGTGTGCGAAAGGCACCGGTGGATGTGCTTGTGGTGCGCGAGGATGCTCAGGGGCCGTTCAAGAAGATCGTCACTTGCGTCGATTTTTCCGAAAATGCGGCCAAGGCCGTCCAATACGCGCTGCACGTCGCCCGGCAGGATGGGGCGTCGCTCGACTGCCTGCATGTGTATCAGAGTGCGCTGGCCATGTCGCTGGACTACGGCGGCTTTGCCCCGTCGCTGCCGGCTACCATCGACCCCGAGGCGGTCGAAAACTGGCGCAAGGATTTAGAGGCCTTCCTAGCACCGCTCACTCGGGAGGCGTCGGACGTGAAAGTCACGCCCCTCATCAAAGAGCGCGTCAACATCCGCGAGGCCATCCTCGATCACGTCAATGAGAGCGGTGCCAGCCTTGTCGTGCTCGGCACCCGCGGAAAAACCGGCCTGCGCGAGATGCTCATCGGCACCACGGCGGAAAAGATCGTGCAAAATGCTCCCTGCTCGATCCTCGCGGTCAAACCGGATGGATTTCTCACTGCCGCCGACTAAAGCTGCCCGCATGCCGAAAAAGCCGCCCGCCGCACCCAGCATCGCCGAGTTGCAGGCCGCGCTCCAGGCCAGCGAGCAGCGTGCTGCGGCGATTGTCGAGACGGCGGTGAACGCGATCATCACGATCGACGAGAATTGCATCATCGAGACCGCGAACAGCGCTACCGAGCGTCTCTTCGGCTACAAACGCGAGGAAATCATCGGACGAAACATCAGCATGCTCATGCCGCAGCCCTACCGCGACAGGCATGACGGTTATGTTCGCAACTACCTGACCACCGGCGTGAGGCGTATCATTGGCATCGGCCGCGAGGCGCTGGCCCAGCGCAAGGATGGCACCGTCTTCCCGATCGACCTTTCCGTCGGCGAGGCCATGCTGCCCAGCGGACGCCGCATCTTCACCGGCATCATTCGTGATCTTTCGGAGCGCCGGGCGCTGGAGGAAAAGATCCTCAGTATCAGCGAGGAGGAGCAAGCGCGCATCGGCCAGGACATCCATGACGACTTGTGCCAGCAACTCGCCGCCATTGGCTGTCTCGCCAAGGTCGCGCAGAAGAAGCTCACCGCGTCCGGTTGTCCCGAGGCGCAAAGCCTCGACGAGATCGTGAAACTCATCAGCAAGGCGAACACGCGTGCGCGGGAAACCTCGCGCGGTCTCATGCCCGTCGTGCTCGACGCCGGCGGGTTGATGGCGGCGCTCAAAGAGCTCGCGGAAAGCACCGCGCGCGCTTTCGAGATCACCTGCGAGTTCCGTTACGACAACCCCGTGCAGGTGAATGACACGCAAACCGCCGTGCAACTCTTCCGCATCGCGCAGGAAGCCGTCTCCAACGCCGTGAAGCACAGCCAGGCGAAGCGCGTGGACATTCACCTCGCCAAGCAGAGCGGAAACATTGTGCTTAGCGTGCGCGACAACGGCGTCGGCATTCCCGACAAGGCGGCCAAGGGAACCGGAATGGGCCTCTTGACCATGAATCATCGCGCTCAAATGATGGGCGGCACTGTCACCGTCTCCCAACGTCCCGCCGGCGGCACCCAGGTCACATGCAGCGTTCCCGCACCAGCAAAGATTCCTTGAAACGCGTCGTCCTCATCGACGACCATCCCATCATGCGCCACGGCCTCGCGCAGCTCGTCCGCGCTGAGTCCGGGCTGGATGTTTGCGGTGAGGCCGGCAGCGCACGCGAAGGGCTGGAGGTTGTTGGAAAGCTGAATCCCGACCTCGCCATCGTCGATCTGACGCTGCCGGACAAAAACGGCCTCGAACTCGTCAGAGACATCCGCGCCATGCATCCCACCACGCAGTGCCTCGTGCTCTCGATGCACGATGAGGAGACGTATGGGGAGCGTGCTCTGCGCGCAGGAGCGCGTGGCTACGTCATGAAGGAGGAGGCTGCCGATCATCTGATCGCCGCCATTCAAAAAGTTCTCTCCGGCGGCCTTTATGTCAGCGAGACGCTCAATGCGCGCATGCTGGAGCAGGTTACAGGCGCTTCCCGCAGCAAGGTCACCGGCATTGACTCTCTTACTGACCGCGAACTGGAGATCCTGACGCTTATCGGCAAAGGCGTGCCCACGAAGAACATCGCCGCGCAGCTCAGCATCAGCGCTCGAACCGTCGAGGCTCATCGCGCGCACATCAAAGAAAAGCTCGGCGTCACGGATGGTGCCGCCCTCGTGCGGCATGCGGTGCAGTGGGTGGAGGGCCGCGCCAAGATCTGAAGTCGTTCCCTTTGCGCATGGCGTTTTGTCAAAAAGCGCCGCAATTTTCCCATTTTTCCCTTCGGAGGAGAGCAATTTACGCAGGGAAACAACACCAAAGATTGCTGAAATTTGCGTTGACGCTCCTTGGGGCGCTCTCATAACCTGCACTCACGGCAACAGCCGCCAACAACACTATGGCCAAGAAAGCAACCAAAGCAGCTAAGAAAGCAACCAAGCCCAAAGCTAAACGGAAACCCAATCCTGCCCTCATGAAGCCGGTGCAGCCTGACGCGATCCTCGGAGCCGTCGTCGGAGCCAAGCCAGCCCCTCGTGGACAGATCACCAAGAAGCTCTGGGACTACATCAAGAAGAACGGTCTCCAGGACGCCAAGAACAAGCGCAACATCAACGCGGACGACGCGCTGAAGGCGGTGTTCGGCGGCAAGAAGACGGTGACGATGTTTGAGATGACCAAGCTGGTCTCCAAGCACATCTCCTAATTCATTCCTGAACTCCTCCACGCCGCGCCTGGCTCGTCCGGGCGCGGCGCTTTTTTTGCTGTGTGTTCAGGACGTGTGCACCTCGTAGTCGAGCTCCATGAACTCATCCACCTCGGGAATCCAGCGCTGCCGCACAAACGCGACATGATCGGGATGCTCGCTGTAATAGGCGTAAGCGGCCGCGTCAGCGAACTCCATCGAGAGGCCGAAGGTGAACGGATTCTTCGCGCTTGTCTGCCGCAGGCACTCAAACTTCTGCACGCTGTGGATCTTTGCGAGTTCGCAGGCGGCGCGGAGAAAATCACGCTCAGCGTCGGAGCCGGGCGCGTGCTTTAAGCGGAAGGCGACAGTGTGGCGGATCATGGTGGTGCAAACCAACGCGCTCAGAAGTTCCAGCGTTGCGGCTTTCCTTTCGCGGGTGTGACTTCGATGAAGTCGATGTCGGAATCCGGCAAATACACGCGCAGCGTGCCTAGCGGCGCTTTTTCCTTCAGTTCGATGGTCAATTCCTGCCAGTCGCCAGCTTTCACATCCAACGGTGTTGAATGCACAAGGCTGGTATCGGCGGATGTCTTCGGCAGCGAGTCGATCTTGCCGGCTCCTCCGTTGGTGCTGCGCACACGCAGTTTAAAGACGGCGGGGCCGTTCATGTTTGCCATCCCGTGGCCGAGGAAGGCAGTTCCGGCTTTGCCAGTGGCTTTCAGGGTGAGAATGCCATCAGCGACCGTGGCCTTGCAGCCGCGCTCCTTCCAGTTATCGAGCGGATCGGTCTTCGCGGCAGGTGTTTTGGCAGCAACGGGCTTGTAGGCCGGATTGGGGCGGGGAAAGGTCGCGCCAGTGTCCTTGAGGAAGCCGTCGATAAGCGCGGAGAGTTCACTCACCTTGTCAGGCATTGTCGCCGCGAGGTCGTTCGCCTCACCCAGGTCTTCCTTGAGGTTGTAAAGCTCATGCGTGTCGGGATTTCCGAACCAGCGCAGCAGTTTGAAGTCACCGCTGCGTGCCCACACGCCGCCTGCTCTGTTCGCTCCGGCATGCGGATGGTAGTTGAAGTAGGCGGCGCGGTCCAAGGTGCCTCCGTCCTTCAAAACCTTCGCGTAACTGGCACCGTCAAAGGTCTGTTTGTCCGGTTTCGCGATGCCGAGCAAGTCGATGATCGTCGGATAAACATCGATGCAGCCGACGACGGCCTCGCTGATGGTTCCAGGCGGGATTTTGCCGGCCCAGGACCACATCATCGGCACGCGGGTGCCGCCTTCGTAGAGCGTGCCTTTGCCGTCGCGCAGCGGGGTGTTCATCGTCGGCGGCTGCGTGCCTGCCCACTTCTTCCAGTCCTCATTGGCGGACTTTTTGCCTTCCGCCACGGTGTTGCTGTGCGTGTTGCCACCGTTGTCGGAGGTGAAAATGATGAGTGTATTGTCCGCGACGCCTTGCTTGTCGAGTTCGTCGAGAATTCGGGCGAAACACTCGTCCACGCTTTTGAGCATCGACGCCATGATGGGATTCCCCTGTCTGCCGGACGGGTCCTTTTTCGACATGAACGCCTTCGTGTAGTCTTCCTTGTGTCCCCAGGGGCCGTGGACGCCGTAGCACCACAGATTGAGGAAAAACGGCCCGCCCTTGCTCGACTCGATGAACTTCACCGCCTCCGCCGCCTGACGGTCCACGATGTATTCGCCCTGCGGGCCGTCGGTGATCGTGCCGACCTTGCCCTTCGCTGTGGGATTGCCGTCCGCGGTCACGTCATAAGGGGAGAAGTAATTTCCTGGGGGCCCAGGATCAGGATGGCAGTGAAACGCCACGTCAAAACCCTGCTGCTCCGGCCAGTGGGGCGAAGTCAGACCGAGGTGCCATTTCCCAATGTGCGCCGTGCGATAGCCCGTGCTCTTCAAGGTCTCCGCCAGCGTGATCTGCGCTGGTTCGAGGTAGTTCTTGCTCTCTGGTGTGAGCATCGGCGCGTTGGGCGGGGCCGTTTTGAGCAGAAACTCATGGTCTGCCGCCTGCGGCTGCTGATGACCAGTGGCGCTGGTGATTTTGTGGCGTGCGGAATACTGCCCGGTGAGCAGCGAGGCACGCGTGGGCGAGCACAGCGGCTGCGAATACGCGTTGGTGAAGCGCATGGCCTGCTTGGCGAAGCGATCAATGTTCGGCGTTTCGTAATACTGCGAGCCATAGGCCCCGCAGTCCATCCAGCCCATGTCATCGACTAGGAACAGCACCACATTCGGCTTTGAAGCAAGGAGCGGGGAACTGAGGGTGAACAAGAGGGAAAGTACAACGCGGTTCATGGCGTGCTGGGAACGACGGCGGCGGCCGGGAATTGCGATCAAAACAATGTTTGCGCCGAAACTGGCCTGCGCTCTCCTCTGCACCATGCTGGAAGCCTTTTTCAAGCTGCGTGAACGTGAATCATCGCTCCGGGCCGAGTTCATCGGCGGCGTGACGACGTTCATCACGATGGCTTACATCATGGTGGTCAATCCTGCGATCCTGTCCTTCGCGGGCATCCCTGTTGGGCCTGGCACAGTGGCGACCATTCTGACGGCGGTCTTTGGCTGCGTGCTGATGGGATTGGTCGCCAACCGACCCATCGCTGTCGCGCCTTACATGGGGGAGAACGCGTTCATTGCGTTTGGCCTCACCGCACTCGGAATTGGGTGGGAACAGCGCCTGGGGGCCGTGTTTGTGAGCGGAGCGCTGTTTCTTCTCATCACACTGCTCGGAATCCGTGGCTGGCTGGCGAATGCGGTGCCAGTGGGGCTCAAACACAGCTTTGCCGTCGGCATAGGTTTGTTTCTGGCCTTCATCGGGCTTCACGAAACGGGTATCGTGACCAGTTTCGTCACCGGAATGCCAATGCAGGCACTTTCGACGACTGCTCAAGGCCTGCTGGCCGCTCCAGCCGTGCCTGTGAAACTCGGGAACCTCCATGATCCGCAGGTTTTGCTCGCCATAGGCGGATTTGCTCTGATGGCCGTGCTCATGATTCGCAAAGTGCGCGGTGCGTTGCTGATCGGCATCGTTCTCACGGCGGTGACTGGCGGCCTGCTGGGATTCGGTCAGGCACCCAAGGCCCTGACCGCGCTGCCGTTCACTGGCGACTACGATTTGAGCGCCATCGCGTTCAAACTCGACCTCGCGGGCGTTTTACGGCTCAGTTTGCTTCCGGTGCTGCTCACGCTGTTCCTGATGAGCTTTCTCGACACGCTAGGCACGCTGACCGGGCTCGGCGCTGCAGCGAACATGCTCGACGAGAAAGGCAATTTCCCGCAGGTGGAGCGGCCGATGCTGGTCGATGCGCTGACGTGCATGTTCAGCGGCGTGGTGGGCACTTCGACGAGCGGCGCTTACATCGAATCCGCCACGGGAATCAGCGAAGGCGCACGAACAGGGCTCGCAGCCCTCGTCACAGCCGCGTTGTTTGCCCTGTCACTGTTTTTCATTCCTCTGATCGAGCCGCTGCAGCAGCTCCGCTTCGCCTACGGGCCGGCTTTGATCGCCGTGGGCGTGCTGATGGTCGGATCGGTGCGACGGATCGACTTTGATGATCTGACGGAGTGGGTTCCGTCGTTTGTGACCATCGTGATGATGCTGTTCACCTACAACATCGCCAATGGCCTGACCGCAGGCCTGGTGGTGCATCCGCTGCTCAAGCTGGCGGCCGGACGTGGAGGTGAACTGAGCGCAGGAGCGATCGTTCTGGCGCTTTTGTGCGCTGCTTACTATGTCTTTGGCCTGCCGCACTGATGCTGCTAACCCAACAGTTCCCGATTCAAAGCCTGAAACAGGCCATTGATCAGCTCGCGGCGCAGAATGTCTTCGTCGGCACCTCGTCGTGGAAGTATCCGGGCTGGGCTGGGCTGCTCTATGACGAGCAACGCTACCTGTATCGGGGCAAATTCGCCGAAAGCCGGTTCGAGCGCGACTGCCTGGAGGAATACGCGCAGGTCTTCCGCACGGTCTGTGTCGATGCGGGCTACTACAAGTTCCCCTCGCCGGAATACATCGCCGGATTGTGCTCGCAGGTGCCTGAGGGCTTTCGTTTCGTGTTCAAAGTCACCGACGAGATCACTGCGCGCACCTTTCCCAAGCTGGACCGTCATGGTGACAAGGGCGGGCAGCGCAATCCCCACTTTCTCGACGCGGAGCTGTTTCGTGCAGCATTTCTGGCGTCATGCGAGAAGCATCGCGAAAAGATCGGCCTACTGATCTTCGAGTTCAGCCACTTCCATCCGCGTGATTTCGAGCGTGGGCGTGAGTTTGTCGAGATGCTGGATGCTTTCCTCGGCCAGTTGCCGCCGGGCTGGCAATACGGCGTGGAGGTGCGCAACAAGTCACTGCTGCATGCGGACTACTTTGCGACTCTGAAAAGGCATGGCGTGGCCCATGTGATGAACAACTGGACGCACATGCCTAGCGTGGCCGAGCAGTGGCGCATGCCGGGTGTTTTGACCACGGACTTCACCGCCGCTCGTTTCCTGCTGAAACCAGGCCGCACCTACGAGCAGGCCGTGCAGTCCTTCAGTCCCTACAACGTGACCAAAGACGTGAATGAAGAGGCAAGAAAGGCTGCAGCGGCCGTGATCGAGCATGTGGTGGACGCGATGACACCGACGAGCTCACGACGCAGCTTCCTGCTGGTGAACAACCGACTCGAAGGCAACGCGTTGTTCACGATCCTGGCAGTCCTGGCGATGCTCGACCGCACTGGACTGCTCAAAGAGCTCAAACAGACCGAATGAGAAGGCTCAGGTGTCCCACTGGCTTTTTTGCACGCCTACAAAGGCCATGGCGAGGCCGATGAGGACATGCACAGAGAGCACAAAGGCGGCGATGCCTGATCCAACGAGATCGGTGTCGGTGACGGTTTTGACAGCATCGAAAAAGGCGGTGCTGCGCATGCTGGAAAGACTGCCACTCCACCCCCAGAACGCGGCAATGACCGGCTGCACCCAGTTTTCCAGCCAGTCCGGCAGTGTGAGCACTGCACCTGAGAGCGGGAGCTGGAAGCCGACGAGGTAAATGCAGAGGATGGTGGATTTTTCCGGCGACTTGCTCATGGCGGAGATCCCCAGGCAAACGCTGGTCATTGCGGCAGAGGCGAGCAAAAGTAACACTAGCTTTGTGATGAGGTCACCGGGCAGGCCACCGACGACGAGATCGACGAAAAAGCCCATCCATAAACTCTGCGCGAGCACAAAGAGACCCAGGAAGAAAATTTTGCTGCCGACATAAGCGAAAGGATGCAGTCCACCGAGTTTCTCGCGCTCCAGAATGAGGCGCTCAGAGGCAATTTCACGGGCGGCGTTGTTGCTGGCCATGAGTGTGACGAGCACGACCTGCAACATGACTAGGCCAGAGACGAGCCCACCGGCCTTGAGTTGCTCCTCTTGGTGCGCCTTCAACTGCTGATACTCCTGCTGGATGTTCTCGTCCTGATGCGTCGAGAGCGCACGCAGCGGCTTGATTCCGTCGAGGGCGAAGATGACGACGAGCAGTGGGAAGCCGAACAGCATCGCAAGGTGTAGCCAAACCTGCGCCGAATCGCGGCGGAAGATGGTCCAACGGCGTTTCAGCAGCTCGAAAAGCTGAGTGGTCATCGAGGGCATCTCGATGGGCGGGAATTCGTGGTGCTCCGGCACGCCGGTCATGTCCACGTCCGCGACGACGCGTTCCTCGCGAACCGACGTTTTAGACGGTGTTTCGTCCTCCGGTAGGATGCGCGGGCCGTCGAAGCCGTGGCGCTTGTAGTATGTCTCGCGGTACTTGGCCCAGGATTCGCGCCAGTCCTCTTTTTTGCGCTCGGTGAGCTTGAGATAGACGTCCTCGGGATGCTCGACGGCAAAGTAGTGCATCATGGCCTTCGGCGGGCCGTGGAAGGTGAGCACTCCTTGGTACATGACCATGACGCTGTCATAGGCGTCCAGGCTGGCGAGGCTGTGCGTGACGTTGATGACGACGCGCTTCGGATGCCCGCGTGAGAGGACGCGCAGCAGATTGGTGATCTCGTGCTCGGATTTCGGATCGAGACCGCTGGTGACTTCGTCGCAGAGCAGCAGGCAAGGGTCGGTGACAAGCTCCAGCGCGAGGCCGAGGCGGCGTTTCTGACCGCCGGAGAGCACTTTGACGAGACGGTCGGAAAGATGCGTCAGTCCCGTCACCTCTAGGATGTAATCCAGCGACGGAATGAAGTCCTCCGTCTTCGCAAGCTGGGTGCGCAGGGCCATGGCGCTGGCGATGCTCTCCTCCACCGTGAGGAGGTCGTAGGCTACGCTGAATTGCGGCACGTAGCCGAGGTCGCCGGGATGCAGATCCTCCTCGTTGCTGAGATCGCGCCCGTCCCAGTGCAACTCCCCGTCGGTCTGCTCCAGGATGCCAGTGATGACCTTCAGCAGCGTGGACTTGCCGCAGCCGGAGGGGCCGACGATGGCCATCAGATGTGCCGGCGGCACGTTGAAGGTCACCTCGCGGAGCAGATGGAGGGTGGCGTTTTCCTCCGAATCTCCCGGTCCATCGACTTCAAGACTGACATTGAGTGCTTTCAGCATAGAGGTTAAATAGGTTGCTGAAAATAGGCTGGAGATCACCGCTCTGGCGATGAAAAAGTGCAACAATCCACCCCGCGTCTCATGCAACGTCGCAATCGCCCCGCCCGCCGCAAATCCTCGCCCCTTCGCTGGCTGTGGTGGCTGGCGGGCCTGCTCGTCATCACGTTCGGCGTCCTCACGCTTGTCGCTCCGTCGCTCGTCACGAGTTTCATCCGCTCGTATGTGCAAAAGGAGAAGTTCCGCCAGAAGGCGGAGGTGATGATCAGCGCGAAGACAGGCGGCGTCGCACGTCTTTCGCCTCCGATGTGGAACGACGAGACCGTCACCATCAACGAGCTCGATCTGGAGGATGCGGGCGGCTGGGATGTGGAGGCGACGGGATTGCACGCCGCGCTGGACTTTGGCGCCATTCGCAAAGGTCTCTGGCATGTGCAAAGCGCCGGGGCCGAGGAGATCCTGCTGCGCCGCAAGAACGTCCCGCCAGGAGGAAGCACGGCGGGCGCGTCTCCAGAGTCCGGAGACGATGAAGACGCTGCCAGCGCCATCCCGTCGTTTGTGCGGCGCTACATCCCCAACACGACCGAGATCGACGGTTTCGATGTACAGCGCTTCTTTTTCGAGCAGGGCGGCTGGAAGATCGCCGAGTCGCGGTTGAGGCTCGCGGACTGGAAGACCGGCGCGACCTCCGTGGCCGCGAAATTCACCGGCGGCACGTTGCAAACGCCTTTGCAGGCCCTGGAGCAAAAAGAGCCTCTCAAGCTCGACATCACCCAGGGATCGTTGCGCCTCAGCGCCGATCAACTCCAACTCAGCAACGCCACGCTGCGCTGGAAGCAGCAGGCAGAGGCCACGTTGCGAGGCCAGGTGATGTTCAAGGACGGCGCATGGCAGACCTTTGCCCGCGTGAGGGCCGTGCCGCTTGATGAATTCCTCAACGACTGGTGGGACCAACGACTCACCGGCCAAGTCGAGGGTGACCTTGAGTTTTCCGGCGCACGCGGCTCGGCGCTGCAATGGAAGGCCGATGTCGCGCTCAAAAACGGGGTGCTTCAAGGACTGCCCCTCCTCGAAAAACTTGTCACCTACACGAAGATTCATCGCTTTAACCGCGTCGTGCTCGACCTGTGCAGCGCCTCGCTCCGTCCGCAGGGTGATTCGCTGCGGGTGGAGAAGATCGTGGTTCAGTCCAGCGGGTTGCTGCGCATCGAGGGCTCCATGACGATACGCGGCCGCGCCATGGAGGGGGACTTCATGGTCGGCGTGACGCCGGAGGCGCTGGTGGCCATTCCCGGAGCCAGCAACCGTGTGTTTGTGGAAGGCAATCCAGGAGGGCCTCCCGGCTTGCAGTGGACCCGCGTCCGCATCGCTGGCACGCTCGACGCGCCACAGGAGGACCTCAGCTCACGTCTCATCGGCGCGGCGGGCATGTCCCTGCTCTTTGATTCCCCCGAGAAGATTGTGAACAAGGGTGCCGAGACCCTGCTGAAACCGGTGCTGGGCGAAGACGCGGCCAAAATGCCTGGCAAGGTCATCGAAGGGGCGACCGGTGTGCTCGAAAACGGAGTGAAGGCCGGAACGGGGCTCATCAACAAAGTGCTGCCGATTTTCCCCGGCAAATGAGCCTGATGCGCAGGGTTGCAGGATGATCCTGCGCCGCTAGCATGCACTTTCCCATGTCCGCCGCCCCCATCTCATTCGCTGCCCGTGACTCCAAGCAAGCCATCGAGGAAGGCTTGCTTTTTGCCCCGAAGTTTGACGAGCACGGGCTGATTCCCGCGATGGCGGTGGACGCGGAGAACGGGGCGCCGCTGATGCTGGCCTACATGAACGAGCAGTCCCTCAAAATGACGCTGGAACTCGGCCAGGCGGTGTATTGGAGCCGCAGCCGCAACCAGATCTGGCACAAGGGGGCGACGAGCGGCGAGTTTCAGGAGATCGTGGAGATCCGCACCGACTGCGATCAGGACGCCCTGGTGCTGCGGGTCAAACAGCACGGCGGAGGCTGCTGCCACACGAAACGCGCGAGTTGTTTTTACCGCGTGGTGAAGGCGGAGAACGGCGAGGCGCTGCTGCGGCTGGCGGAATAGCAAAGAACTCCGTCATGGGCGGGGATCATCGCCCGTTTTACCGGCTCTGCATCATGCCGCCCATGGCTCCGAACGGAGAACGGGCGTTGCCTTCCCATGAACGGGGGCGGTTCCATGGCAGGTTGCTGTAACCGCTGCTGTCAGGGCCCACGACTTTCTTCCGTTGCGGCTCGTCTGACGTGCAGGAAGACAAACAGCAGCAGGCCGTAATAGCCGCAAGCAGGGCTTTCTTCACATCAAGGCGTGCTTTCATCGTCACTTAAGACCGTCAGATCAGTTCTGAACGAGGTTTTCCAAGATCACACGGTCTCCGGGCATGATGACCTCACCGTTGACGACGGCTCCGGGAACGATGCTGGCCATGGTGGCCCGGTCTTCGACATTCATGACGCTGATCTTGCCGACGGTGTTCGAGCCACGAGTGACGATGAGCTTGGTGTCTTGGGTGAGGCCAGTGGCCTTGCCTGCATCGATCACCACGAAGCCCCAGTCATAATTAACGGCCACGACACGGGAAGTGAGGCTGTTGCGCTCGAAATTCTTGCGGCGTTCCTCGATCTTGCGCACCACGTCATCCAGTCGCTTCTGCACGCCTGCGATTTTCTCTTCCTCGGCGACGACTTCCTTCTTCTTGGCCTCAGCCTGTGCCTCGAACTCGAGTTTTTCCTTCTTCAGGCGGGCGATGTCTTCCGCGATGGTCTCGGGTTTAACGTCCATCGGCAGCCCCTTGAGCAACTCGGTGAGTTCCGTTTGTTTTTTAACCTTCGTATCCAGCTCTGACTGGGTGCGGGTGCTTTCGCTGTCAGCCTGAGCGAGGCGGTTCTTTTGGGCCTTGAGGCGTTCGGACTCGGCGTCGAGCTCCCCTTGCACACGGGTGATGTCGGCCACGAGCTGGTTGACCTGCCCCACTACCGTTTTTTCGGTCAGCTTCTCCTTCACGATGTTGGCGTTGACGTCGGCGATGTTGAGGCGCACCGCGGCAAATTCACGTCGATTTTGATAGGCAAAGATACTGGCGACGAGGATCACCACGGCGCTGAGGATGAAAAGGACTTTGGTCATGAGAAGAAGGGAATGGAATTTTCAGATCGCAGAGACTCGGACAAATTGCCTCAAGGTTTGGCAGGCGGGGCGGTGCCGAAGGGGTCAGCCGTGCTCGGCGGCGTGGCACCACCTGCGGGCGGTGCGGCAGGGGCTCCACCGGCCGGAGGCGTGGCAGGTGCCGCACCAAAGGGATCGGAATTCATGGCTGGGGCGGCAGGGGCGGCGGCAGGAGCGCCGAAAGGATCGCTGTTCATGGCGGGAGCAGCAGCAGGGGCTCCAGGCGCGGCAGCAGGAGCGCCGAAAGGATCAGAACTCATGGTTGGCGCTGGAGCGGGCGCTGCCGGTGCTCCAGGAACAGCGGGGGCGGGAGCTGCTGCACCGCCCTTAGGTGCGGTAGCGGTCTTGCCGCTCTGCTCGGCAGCAGCCACCACAAGATCTCCCGGGCGGATGCGCTCACCTTCTGCGAGGGTGCCTTTGACAAGATCGGCCACGGAGGAGTTCTGTTCCACGTCGCGCACTTTGAGTTTGGCGACGATCTCCTTGCCGCGCTTCACTTCGAGGTCAGCGTTGGCGAAAACACCGCCGCCATTGCCCTTGTTGAGCACCACAAAACCCCAGTCGGTGAAGGATTGGGCGACTTTGGCGGTGAAATCACTGTCCACGATGCCACGGCGGCCACGGGCCTCACGGTCTTCCGCCTCCTTGGCGGCGCTGGTGAGCTGTTTAACTCTTTCCTGAGCAGCGGCAAAGCGGTGGTTCTGATTGGCCAACTCCGCCTCTTTTTCGGCACGCTCTTTCTTGATGCCTTCGATCTGGGCCATGAGAGCCTTGATGTCACCAGCGTCGTCGATCTGCTTCTGCAGATCGTTCACCACCTTGGTGAGCTGCTCCAAGTTGGTCTTCACCACGGCGAGTTCCTGCTCCTTGGTCGTGGCCTTCGCTGTGGTGTCCACGACGGCCGCCTTGGTGGTTTCGAGATCCTTATTTGCGGTGGCAAGTTGGGTTTCGCGGTTCTTTTTGGCTTCCTCTGCCTGGACAATGTGGGCCTTTTGCTGATCGAGGTTGGCCTTTGCGTAAGCCTCGCGTTTGCGTTCCTCCTGCAGTGTTTTTTGGTTCGCCCAAGCGAAATAACAGGCGGTGCCGAGACAGACGGCGGTGAGTGCGGAGAGGATTTTCCAGACCATACGAGAGAGGATTTGAGAATTAAGAGCCTGATTTTTACCGGATAGCCCGAGTTTCGACAACACCAATTTTCGACCAATTTGCGCCCCTCTAGGAATCCCGCTTGTGCCTTGCGTAGCCAGCGGCTAGAACAGCAGTGTCAGGGGCCGCGGATGTTCAGCTTGCGAACCCCGCCAGGTCCTGACGGAAGCAACGGCAGCCTGCCTGTCCATGTCGCGGTTCCCTGGCACTTTTCCCACGGTTTTTGGCGTTCAAGCCTCGGCCTGGCCCGTCAGATCGGCCAAAATCTGCCGGGAAAGAGACTCCACCTCGGTTTCAGCCACCCCGCCGTCACGCCAAGCCAGCGTGACGGTCATGCGACCGTCACAGTCAGAAAAAAACACGCCCAGCCCCGGCGGAGAGCTCACACTTGGGATGGTGAAGACGTTCTTAACCGCCGCCCCGGCAAAATTCGAGCTACCAGGAAGAAAAGTGCCGGTGTGGGAATGAAACAGGCTGCAAATCTGACCCCGGTTCGTCAGCCGCACCATGGGGATGAACCCTTTCACCGGTCCCTGTGAAGCCAGGCTCATCAAAGCCTCCGAGGCTCTCGGCATGTCCTGTTTTAGGGCTTCCCGGTATCTTTCCAACAGATGACGCACCGCCTCGTCCATCGTCTGGAGCGCACGGGAGTCCAGAAACAACGGCAGCGTCCCCATGTGGTTGCCGAAAATCAGATCCCGGCTGCGGCCGCGGGCCTGGGTAGGAAGTTGCAGATGAACTTCCGGGCTTTGCCAGCCACGCAGCACATGCAGCCTGTGCACCGCCCTAGCCGCGACAGCGGCGTAGAAGGGCATCTGTAAAAACTCGCCACAGGCTGACCGCAAGTGCGCGAAAGCGGCCTGGGACTGCGAGACAGACAGCTCCAGTACTTTGAAGGCCGGTCTTCCTGTTCCAGGAGAGCCCTTCACCCAGGCAGAAAGACAACCCGCTCGGGTCATGGCATGCAGCCGTCTTGTCAGAGGCTGGGCCCGTTTGAAGACTCGCCCCATGCCTTCCCGGCCCGAGGCCACGTTCTCCGGTGGCCCCATTACAGGCGGTCCAGAGGCCAGCTTTTCCAACAGCAGGTTAACCCCCGTCCCGTCCATAAGGGCATGCCGCCAGGTCAGGAGCACGACATGCTCGCCCACCTCCCCGCATGGAAACACCTCCAGAAGCAACGGTGTCACGATTTCTCCGCCGTCACACTTTCCTTGCAGCCGTTCCGCAATCACGGGATCGAACGACAGCAGGTCCTTTGGCGAATGCCAGACAATCGGAGGAGCCGGAACCGAGCCTTCAGTCTTCCACACCAGCCGCCAACCTCGCCAGGATCGCCTCAACCTCGCTCCCAGCATTGGATGTCTCTCATGAACCTGCTCCCAAGCCTGGTTCAACATCCCCCGGTCCGGTTTGCCCTCCAGTCGAAGCATCGTCACCGCACGGTGCAGGCCCTGCCCGCTGCGGATCATGAACGATTCCAGCCCCGCGAGGAAAAAATCGACCGTGGTGGCGGGCAGTGTCAGCATCAGGCGGCGAGGCGGCTTTTTTCCCCCAGAAACCCGGCGAGCGCTCCCGCCGTGGCAAAGCGCTCCCGCGTCATCTCAGCCGGATTGATCGTCAGCCGGAAGCGTTCCTCGATATGCAGCAGCAGTTGCATCATCGCCATCGAGTCCAGTCCCATGGCGAAGAGGTCCGTGTCCGGCGCGATCTGTCCTTGCGGCTCGATGATGTTCTCCTCCGTGAGCAGCTCGATCACAGTGGTGGGGGTGATGTTCGTCTCTGTCATTGCCAGGAGAAAGCCCGCATCGCGCTCCGCGTCAAGAAAGCCCTGCGCACGTATTTTGGCCTCAGGCGGAGGTTGCACATCGCCCGCGCGCCGCCACCATGCGCGCCCCATGAACAAGCTGGACGAAATCATCGCCCACAAGCACATCGAACTGCAACGCCTGCTGCCCCGCGCCGAGAAACTCCGTGCCGCCGCCATGCAGCGCAACGACGTGCGCTCCTTTTACGACGCCCTGCGTGCCGATCCCACCCGTCTCAGCATCATCGCCGAGGTGAAACGCGCTTCGCCCTCCGCAGGCACCATCGCTGCCGATTTCGATCCGCTCACCATTGCCCGTGGTTATGAAAAGGCCGGCGCCAGTGCCATCTCGGTGCTCACGGACGAAAAATACTTCCAGGGCCGACTCGATTATCTCACGCTCATCCGTGAGCAGCTCGACATCCCCTGCCTGCGTAAGGATTTCATCATTCATGAGGCGCAGATCTTCGAGGCCGTCGTCGCTGGAGCCGATGCCATTCTGCTCATCGTTGCCGCTCTCGATCAGCCGACGCTCGAGCACCTGCTCGAAGTCGCGGGCACCTTCCAGCTCGATGCGCTCGTCGAAGTCCACGATCTGCCCGAACTCGAACGCGCCCTGGCAACCGACGCCCGCATCATCGGCGTGAACAACCGCAATCTGAAGTCCTTCACCGTCGATCTCGCCACCACCGAGGAACTCGCCGAGGAAGTGCCAGATGACATCGTGCTCGTCGCTGAAAGCGGCATCAAAACGCCCGCCGACGCCATCCGCCTCGCCGAAGCCGGCGCCGACTCGCTTCTCATCGGCGAGACGCTCATGCGCAGTCAGAACATCATGGTCGATCTGCCCAATCTGCGCGCCGTCGTGCCGGACCGGCACAGCTAAGGCAAGCTGCGCGAATCGGGCTCAGTGTCGCCCGTGTTTTTTGAGATGGGCGAAGTAGCGGTCGCGAGTCGACATCACGCGTTTCGTGATTTCGGCGACATTCATTGAGCCCTGCGTGGCGAACTGATGCAGCTCACCTGCGATCTGCGTGATCCAACCCGGCGGCTGGTCCTCGTTTGGGGTCCAAACGGAGCCATGCATCCAGCCCAGAGCCCGGACGAACGTCGAAAACACATAAGTCGTGCCATCCAGGCCGTGATAAGCCGCCTTGGGATACCGAGTCTCGAACAGCATGTTCGTCCACAACTCGTAGGTCGTTCGGGCCAGGTCCTCTGGCACCAGAATGGCATGAGTTTTCTTGGGGGCCTCTTTCATGCCCTGCCCGCCAGCTTTGGCAGCCCGCAGTTCGTACTGGCCCTTCTCTTTTCCCTTAACGAGCGCGAGATACTGGCCCTCGGTGAACGACGGGAACGAGACAAACTGGGCCAGGTAATAGAACTGCGGCACCTGGATCTCGGCTGGCTCCAAATGATCCGGCGTTTTCCCCCACGGAGCCATCGCCTCTTGGGTCACATCCACTTTCCAAGGTTCGGCGGCAACGGCGGAACAGGCCGTGCCAAGCAGCAAGCCCAGGCTTTCTCGACGATTCACATTCATGACAGTTCGGTGGTTAAGTCTTTCGTTCAACGCTGCACTGCCGCGATACGTGCCGCGTTTTCGGCGATCAAAGTCGTCAGCGTCGTCAGTTCGCGGCTCGGCTCCTGCTTCGGCAGCACGAGCAGCAGCTCGGCCATCGGCACCGGCGCTGCGAGCGGGACGAAGACGCAGCCGCCGTGCGGCAGTTTTCTCGCGTGCGCGGGCATCACGGCCACGCCCTCGCCGGCGGTGACGGCACCCAGCATCATCGACAGCGAATCGACCTCGCTCATGATCTGCGGCTCAAACCCGGCCTGCTGGCAGATCGAGCGAAGAAACTCACGGCGACCCGGAAAAAATGCGTCGGACAGCGACACCCACGGCTCCTTTTTCAGTGCTGCGAGCTTGATCGACTTCTTGCCCGCCAAAACATGATCCTCCGGCAGCACGGCGGCCATTTTGTGACGCGAAAGCGTGCGGATGCTGAAGAAGGCACGCTCGGTGTCGGAGATGTTGCCCAGAATCGCGGCATCCAGCTCGTGATTGCGCAAACGGTCGAGCTGCGCCCGCGGGGGCAGCTCAAACAGACTTACCTGCGCCCTTTGATGCCGCTGGCGGAACTCCCGGACGGCAGGAGCCACGAGATCATCGAGAAACGGTGTCAGAAAACCCAATCGCAACGTCCGCCGGGCATTGCCGAACTGCTCGCGAAGCTGTTGCGCGCCCGTTTCGGCATCGCAGACGATTTGGCGGGCTTTCGGCAGGAAAAACCGGCCCGCCTCGGTCAGATGGATGCGCTTCCGGATGCGGTCGAACAAAGCCACGCCGAGTCCTGCCTCCAGCGCTGCGATCTGGCGACTCAATGCCGGTTGCGTGACATGCAGACGCTTTGCAGCCGCTGAAATGCTCAGATCCTCGGCTGCGGCGATGAAGTAACGAAGCTGGTGAAATTCCACGCCGCGATGAGAACACAGCCCAATTTGCCACGCAACGGCAAGTCAGGCCTTTGGTGAGCGTAATTGCATCCTGCATGTCATCCCTGCTGTTCCGTCCGTCGATGGATCGTCGCGCCTTTCTCACGGCCTCGACGATGGGACTGGCATCTCTCGGCTTCAAAGGCGGAGCGCGTGCTTCCACAGGACCAGCCGTCGCATCGCCGACGCTCGCAAAGCCGGCGAAATCGACCGTGCTGTTCTTCCTCTGCGGCGGTTCCTCTCACATCGACATGTGGGACATGAAGCCGCAGGCACCGCTGGAGTATCGCGGCGAGTTCAAGCCAATGCGCACCACCGGTGATGACATCGTTTTGTGCGAGCACCTGCCGCTGCTGGCGAAACAGGCGCATCGCTTTGCCATGATTCATGGCGTGACCGATGGTGGACGCGCCACGGGCGATCACCACGCCGGTTATTATTACCAACTGACCGGCCACGCCCCTGATCCGACCTTCAAGCAGCAGGGCAACGACCGTCGGCCGTATCCCGAAGACTGGCCCTACATGGGCAGCGTCGTCGCGATGAAGCGTCCGCAGCACCCCACGCTGCCATCGCTCATCACGCTGCCGCACAAGCCAAGCAAGCTGCCGTTTACACGTCCAGGCCAATTCGCCGGCCGCATCGGCATGGAGTTTGATCCATTCATCCTCAACGGCAGCTTTGACGAGCCGCTGAATTTCGCCGCGCCGACGATTTCGATGAGTGGAGCCATGACGGCCCAGCGCATGCAGGACCGCCATTCGCTGCTGGCAGCGCTGAATTCCGCACGCAAGGACCTGGATCACGAGATGGCCATCCAAAACTACGCGAAGCAGCAGGAGCGTGCTTTCGACCTGCTTTCCGCCAGCAGCACCGCGAACGCCTTCGACATCTCTAGCGAGCCCTTGAAGCTGCGCGAACGCTACGGCCAGGACATCAACGGCATGAGCCTGCTGATGGCACGGCGAATGGTCGAGGCGGGTGTTCCTTTCATAACCGTGTTCTGGAAGGAAGACGAAAGCCTGCACGCGAAATGCAAGAGCGCTGGCGGTTGGGACACCCACGGCAACAACTTCAACTGCCTGCGCGAAAACCTCCTGCCGCAGTTCGATCGTTGTTTCTCCGCCTTTCTCGAAGACCTCGCATCACGCGGCCTGCTTGATGAGACGCTCGTCATGGTCACCAGTGAGATGGGCCGCATGCCCAAGGTCGGCGACCGCCGCAGCGGCGGCCCGCTCGGTGCTGGTCGCGATCACTGGACCGCGTGCATGAGCGTCCTGATGGCCGGTGCCGGTGTCCAAGGCGGAAAAGTCGTCGGCGAGACCGACGCACGCGCCGAACTGCCAAAGGACCGGCCGATCTACCCCGAAGACATCACCAAGACCGTCTATTACGCCATGGGCATCGACAACCTCGAAGCCCACGACCGCCTCGGCCGCGCCTACAACCTGCTCGATGAAGGCAAGCCGCTGACGGAGTTGTTTGGCTGATCGAATTCACCCGCCTATGCATCGCTCCATCCTCGCGTCTTTGATTGTCGCCAGCACACTTCACGCGGAGGACTGGGCGCAGTTCCGTGGCAACAATGGCAGCGGCATTTCCACCTCGAAGAATGTCCCGACCGAGTTTTCGACGGACAAAAACATCGCGTGGAAGGCACGGCTGGGTGATGGCGTGGGATCGGCGATCATCAAAGATGGCGTCGTCTATGCCAGTGGCATGGCGGGAGACTCGAAGGCCGCGATGCATGCCTTTGACGCCGCCACCGGCGCTGTGAAATGGCGCACGGAATTCGAAACGGGCACGCTGCCGCGTATCACGCCGCCAAACAGCCATGCGGCGGCCACGCCTGCGACGGATGGCGAGCGCGTTTACATTCACTTCAGCACCATCGGCCTGCTGGCGTTTGATTGCGCCACCGGCAAGGAAGCGTGGCGCTACTCGATGCCGCGTCCGGCTTATCTGATGGACTGGGGCGCGGCGTCCTCGCCCATCGTGCATGAAGGCATGGTCATCTTTTGCCAGGACGATGACCTCGCGCCCTTCCTCGTCGCCGTGGATGCCAAAACGGGAAAAGAGAGGTGGAAGACGCTGCGCAAAGACATGCTCGCCGGCTATGCCGTGCCCGTGATCTGCCAAGGCGACATCGTCGTGGCCGGCAGCGGCAAGATGAAAGGCTACGATCCCGCCACTGGCACGGAAAAATGGACCTGCAACACGCTGCTGCGCACCATCATGGTCACGCCCGTCGTGCAGGACGACATCATCTACATCGCCGTGCAAAGCTACGGCGACAGCACCCGCACGCTGAAGCACGCGTTGCTCGAATGGCTCGACACCAATCAGGACAAGATCCTCGCCCGCGACGAGACACCGAAGGAATTCCACGAGCGCTTTGACACCTCCGACAAAAACAAAAACGGCCTCATTGATGCCGACGAGATCGACACCGCTTTCCAAAGCCCCGACAACATGGCTGCCGGTGGAAACATCATCCAGGCCATCCGTGGTGGCGGCAGCGGTGATGTCACGAAGACGCATCTGCTCTGGTCGATCGATCCCAAGACGCCCTCAAACATCTCTAGCCCTCTGTTTTACAACGGCCGCCTCTACCTCGTGAAAAGCGGCGGCATGTCGAGCTGCTACGACGCGAAGGACGGCAAGTCGCTCTGGGATCGCAGCCGCCTCGGCAATTTCGGCGACTACTTCGCCTCCGCTGTCGCCGCCGATGGCAAAATCTACGTCGCGGGCAAAAACGGCTTCGTCGTCGTGCTCGAAGACGGCCCGCAGATCAAGGTGCTCGGCAAAAATGACCTCGGTGAAGAAATCATCGCCACACCGAGCATCGCGGATGGTCGTTTGTATGTCCGCACACGCGAGAATTTGTTCTGCATCGCTCAAGGAGGCTCGGCACTCGCGAGGTCTGAATCCAAACCGCAAACACTCGAACTCGCCTCACGGCCTGTCAGCGGCTCCAAAGTGTGGAATGGCTACACCGGCGATGCCTTGGGCCAGGAATCATGGAGCGATGAAGAGCTCGAAAAGCGCCTGCAGCAGCTCAAAACGATGAAGTACACCGCCGTGGCCGTTCCGAAGAGCGTTAAGGCCTTCGCAGCCATTCGCGTCGATGGCGACACCGCCGGCCGCAAAGCCTTCGGCGGAGCCAAAACCTTCGAAAATGCCGACGTGGCCGCCATCACGGCCCGTTTTCGCGAAAAGGCTGCGAAGATGGGCTTCGAGGTCATCGAAACCGATCCTGCGCCCGGCACCTTTTTGCCGCAGATGGAGTTCACCGATGAAAAATCCCTCAGCGACCTCATCACGCCGATGTGCGGCGAAGGAGTCGCCGAGCGCATGTGGCTCGGCTTCCAAGAGATCGCCACAGCGAACGCCTTGATCGAAAAACACGCGCCGAACCTCGGCAAGCCATCGCCTGACATGCTCACGCGCCACCTCAATTCCAAAGAGCCGCTGCCCGAGTGGGTCACACAGCTCAAAACGCACTACCTCACCGCGATGAGTGAGTTCTACCGCGCCAACACCCGAGCCCGCGAAGGCAGCCGCACGCTCACGCTTTACTACGCAAAGAAGCTCGAGTTCGCCTTCCACTTCGCCAGTTGCCTCGAAAACCTCTACAAAGCCCACGAAACCCGCGCCGAGTCCCTCGATGCCGCCGTCGAGTCCATCTACAACGCCCTCAACTCCCTCGCCGATGCTGCACGCGATTCGAGTGACCGCGGCGCGATCGCGTTGCTGAATGAGCACGGCTACCGTCCGCTCTTGAAAGCAGCGAGGAGAGACGGTTGAGGAGGTGATTACCTTCCGGCATGAACTTCCTTCCGCATCGGCATTAGCTGAATGTCAGCCCCTGCCGAAGGATGGCGTCGTCATGAAACTCACCCTTCGCAAATCCAACGAACGCGGCCATGCCGACCATGGCTGGCTCGACAGCTATCACACATTCTCCTTCGCCGACTACTATGATCCGGCGCACATGGGCTTCCGCAGCCTGCGTGTGATCAACCAGGACATCATTACTCCGGGCGCAGGCTTTCCCACGCATCCGCACGCGGACATGGAGATCTTCAGCTACATCCTCTGGGGTGCGCTGGCGCACAAGGACAGCATGGGCAACGGTCGCACGCTGCTGCCCGGCCAGATCCAGCTCATGAGCGCCGGTCGCGGCGTGACGCACAGCGAATTCAATCCGTCGAAGACGGAAGGAGCCTCGCTGCTGCAAATCTGGATTCGTCCGCGTCAGCGCGGCCTCACGCCGAGCTACAACGAGTGGCATCCCGATCCGGCGAAGGAAAACGAGCCGAAAGTGCTCGTCATCTCGCCCGATGGCCGCGAAGGCAGCGCCACGATCCATCAAGATGCCGACATCTACCGCGTGCGCCTTCCGAAAGGACAAAGCATCACCCACGAGGTCAAAACCGGCCACGGCGTGTGGTTCCAGCTCATCAAAGGCAGCGTCACCGCGCATGACAACCCGCTGGATCCCGGCGACGCCTTCTCCACCGAAGAAACCGGCACACTCACCCTCACCTCGAGCGATGACGCCGAAGCTCTCCTCTTCGATCTCGCCTGATTCATCACTCCAAGACTCCAGCACTCCATGACACTGCTCACTCCCCTCATCGTCGGCTCTCTCGAGCTCAAAAACCGCATCCTCATGGCGCCGCTCACCCGCTGCCGCGCCACGCTCGACCATGTGCCCACGCCGCTGATGGCTGAATACTATGCCCAACGAGCCAGCGGCGGCCTCATCATCGCCGAGGCGACGGCCATCGCGGAGGGCGGCAGTGCCTTTTACACCGAGCCAGGCATCTACTCCGAGGCTCAAATCGAAGGCTGGAAGGTCGTCACCGATGCGGTGCATGCCAAAGGCGGCCTCATCGTGCTTCAAATCTGGCATGGAGGTCGTGCCTGTCATTCGGAACTGAATGGCGGCAAAGTGCCTGTGGCTCCCAGCGCCATCGCCATCACCAATGACAAGGCCCACACGCCCAAAGGCAGCCTTCCCTATGATGTGCCGCGTGAACTGAGCGACGACGAAATTCCCGGCATCATCGCCCAGTTCAAAAAAGCCGCCGAGAACGCCAAAAAGGCCGGTTTTGACGGCGTCGAGGTCCACGGAGCCAATGGCTACCTCCTCGACGAATTCCTTCGCGATGGCTCCAATAAGCGCAGCGGCCCCTACGGCGGCTCCATCGAGAATCGCGCCCGTTTGATGCTCGAAGTGGTCGATGCGGTCATCGGCGTGTGGGGTGCGGATCGCGTGGGTCTGCGCATTTCACCGGTGAATAGCTACAACAGCATGATCGACAGCGATCCCGTGGCCGTCACCACCTACATTGCGCAGCAGTGCAGCACACGCGGCCTCGCTTACCTGCACATGATGCGAGCCGACTTCCTCGTCGAGCAAAGTGGCGATGTCATGACGCCCGCCCGCACTCATTTCAATGGCACCCTCATTGGCAATATGGGTTACACCCCCGACGAAGCCGAAGCCGCCATCAACGACGGCAAACTCGACGCCATCGCCTTCGGCACCAGCTTCCTCGCCAATCCCGACCTGCCCGCCCGCATCGCCGCCAAAGCTCCGCTGAACGCCCCCAACTCGAAGAAGTTCTACTCCCCCGGCCCCGAGGGCTACACGGACTATCCGACGATGGCGTGAGGCTTGCGGTGCTTGCGTCTTCCGTCCAAGCCAACGAGAACCCCTTTTCATGCACGATCCTCACTTTTTCCTCTCCGCGTTCATCTACCTCGCCACGGCGGTGCTGATGGTGCCTCTGGCACATCGGCTAGGCCTCGGGTCGGTGCTCGGCTATTTGATCGGCGGTGCGTTGATCGGGCCTTTCGCCTTGGGGTGGGTCGGCGGCAGTCAGGGCGAGGAGGCCATGCATTTCGCCGAGTTCGGTGTCGTCATCATGCTCTTCATGATCGGCCTCGAACTGGAACCCGCACGCCTTTGGCGCATGCGTGGGCCGATCTTTGGCCTTGGTGGTGCGCAGGTGGTTTTCACCGCGCTCGCCGTGATGATCATTGCGATGCTTTGCGGTCAGACCTTCAAGCCCGCCATCGCCGCAGGCATGATCTTGGCCCTGTCATCGACGGCCATCGTGCTGCAGACCCTCCAGGAGAAGGCTCTGATGCGCACCGATGCGGGTGGCGACTCCTTTGCCGTGCTGCTGTTTCAGGACATCTCCGTGATTCCGATGCTTGCGGTGTTTCCGCTGCTGTCTGCCAGCGGAGCGCAGGTCGAGCATCACGGCTGGCTGCAACAACTCCCGCAATGGACCCAGCCGCTGGTGACGTTGAGTGCGGTGGTGCTCATCGTGATCGGCGGTCAGTTTGTCGTCCCTCGCGGTTTCGCGGTGCTGGCGAAAACGGGGCTGCGCGAGTTGCTGACGGCCGCCGCATTGCTGCTGATCGTTGGCGTGGCACTGCTGATGACGCAGGTGGGGCTCTCGCCCGCTCTCGGAGCCTTCGTCGCGGGTGTGGTGCTGGCGGGAAGTCACTATCGCCATGAGTTAGAGAGCAACCTGGAGCCTTTCAAAGGCCTGCTGCTTGGCTTGTTCTTCCTCGCAGTCGGTGCGTCGCTCGATTTCAGCGTGATTCTGGCTAAACCCGTGCTCATCACGCTTCTGGTGGTCGGATTGATCGTGCTGAAGGCCGCAATCATGTTTGGAATCGCCACCATGCTGAAGATTCGCGGCAGTCATCGCTGGCTGTTGTCACTGGCGCTCGCCCAGGGCGGGGAGTTTGCCTTCGCGCTGCTCTCGATGGCCATCCAGCAGCGCATTCTCGATGCGGAGACGTCGAAACTGCTCGTTGCCGTCGTGGCGCTGTCGATGGCGGTGACACCGCTGCTGTTCGTGCTCTATGAAAAGGTCATCGCACCGCGCTACACGGCCGTGGTGCCGGAAAAACGCGCCCCAGATGCCATCGACGAGCATGCGCCGGTGATCATGGCTGGATTCGGCCGATTTGGAAATTTTGTCGGCCGCTTCATGATGTCGCAGGGCGTCAAAGTGACCGTGCTGGAGAGCGATCCCGATCATGTGGACATGCTGCGCACCTTTGGCTTCAAGGTCTTCTATGGTGACGCCACACGACTCGACCTACTGCACGCAGCGGGCATCGCTGAGGCGCGTATGCTGATCATCTCGCTGGCGGATCGCGCGAAGGTGGCGCAGCTCGTCACAGAGATTCGTGAAAAGTTTCCCAACGTCCGCGTCCTGGCCCGTGCTCATGATTACGATCAGCGCTTCGAGCTTCGTGGCCTCGGACTGAACGTGGAAGATGTCGTTCACGAGCAGATGCACAGCGCACTCGAACTCGGTGTGAAGGCGCTCTGTGCGCTCGGCAAACCGCGTGAGGAACTGGAGTGCGCGGCCAAAAAATGGAAGGCCTACGACGAGGAGACCTTCCACATGCTCATTCCGGTTCGCGACGATGACGATGCTTATGCCAGCATCGTGAGCGAACGCCGCATTGAGCTTGCGCAGTTGTTTGAGCGTGACCGGACGGAGGCAGAAAAGTAGGCCGGGTGTGTGCTGCGCGCCACGTTTCCATCTGCTTCACAGTTCTCATCGCAGCACCGCCCGGCAGGTGGGGACGTTGCGTTGGCGAAAACAGACGGGCGGGCTGTCGCCACACCCGTCCTACGCTCGGATTACTTCGCCGTGATCTTGATATTGCGGAACCAGGTCTCGTCGCCGTGCTCGGTGAGCATGATCTTGCCTTTGCCAGGCGCAAAGCCCTCCTTGTTCTTGAACTTGCTCTTCGCGATCATTTCCTTCCACTCGGGCGTCGTGGTGTCGGCCTCGCTGGCGAGAGCGCCGTTGAGCCAATGCTGAATCTTGCCGTCCTGCACGATGATTTTGCTCGTGTTCCACTCGCCGGCGGGCTTCACGGCCTTGTCCTTTGCGGGCTCCTTGATGTCATAAATCGACGCCGTGGTGTGCGAGCCGCCGCGCAGGCCATCCGGATGGCCGCTGTCGTCGATCATCTGGTATTCGATACCGAGCCACTCCTTGCCGCCGACCTTGGTGACCCAGTATTTGATGCCGTTGTTGCCCTTGGGGTTGAGTTTCCACTCCCATTCGAGCTCGAAGTTCGTGTATTCGTTCTTCGAGATCAGATTGCCGCCGCCTTTGCCGGCGAGGTGGATGCCATTTTCACCTTCGGCCGTCCAGCCACCACTGGCGGGCTCTCCCTGGAGATTGGTGAAATCCGCGAGCGTGAGATGAATGGGATCAGCTGCGGCAGCGAGAGATGCGAAGGCAAGGGAAACGAGGAATGAACGCATGGTATGGGTTGGTGTGACGGGGCATGAAACGCGTCCCGGCAGTGCTTGCCATCATCTTTTTTATTCGGGCGATAATCCGCCGAAGCGGCCGCGTTCTAGTGCGGCCATGAAGACCATCGCCCTTTTCTGCCTCGTCACCCTGTCTGCCGCTGCATTGGCTCAAGCACCGAAAGCGCCCGCCAAACGCGAACGCAAGCCGCATCCTTCGCTGGCGAAGGTGGAGGACGTTCCCGGCCTGCCACGTGTGCTTCTGATCGGCGATTCGATCTCGATGGGTTACACGGTCGATGTGCGGGAGCTTCTCAAGGGCAAGGCCAACGTGCATCGCATCCCCACCAACGGCGGCCCGACAACGAACGGCCTCAAAAACATCCAGGCCTGGCTCGGGGACTCCAAATGGGACGTGATTCACTTCAACTGGGGCCTGCATGACCTCAAATACATCCAGGACGATCCCTCCAAGCGCGCTGACCCGAAGGCACCCGGCTCGCACCTGCAGGTGCCGCTGGCCGATTACGAAAAGAACCTCGCTGAACTCGTCAAAACGATGCAGGCCACCGGCGCGAAGCTCATCTGGTGCAACACGACACATGTGCCCGCTGGCAGCGAGGGCCGCATCGAGGGCGACGAGCTGAAATACAACGAGGCGGCCGCCCGCGTGATGAAAGCGGCGAACGTTCCCACGAACGATCTGCGCGCACACGCGCTCGCCAAGCCGGACGCTCAACTGCCGGACGGCAACGTCCACTATTCGCCGGAAGGCAGCCGTTACCTGGCGGAAAAAGTCGCGTCAGTCATCACGGATCACCTTTCCAAGAAGTAACGCCATGAATACACGCCTCGTCTGCCTTGCCGCTGTCGTCCTTGCCTCGATTTCATCGGCACAGGACGCCAAACCGAAGTCCGAGCCTGCTCCGAAGTTTGTCATCCCGCCAGATACCAATGGTGGCAAGACCATCATCGCGAGGGCTGAGCCGCCGCGCCCGCTCAAGGTGATCATTTACAGCGGGCCGGGCGCTCCGCAGGGCGGCATGGACCATGTCGTGAATGTGCTAAAACCCTTCCCGCAGGTCAGCGTGACCGTGGCGACGCCGGAGAGCTTTGCCACGCTGACGAACGGGACCTGTGATGTGGTCGTTTTTCCCGGTGGCAGCGGCTCCGGGCAGTCGAAGGGGCTCGGCGAGGCTGGTTTGAAGCAGGTGCGTGAGTTTGTGAACCAGGGCGGCGGCTATGTCGGCATCTGCGCGGGTGCTTTTCTGGCCTGCTCGAATTTCGACTGGGGGCTCGGCATCCTTAACGCGGGCACCGTGTCGTCGAAGTGGCGTCGCGGCCAGGCAATGCTCGAACTCGAATGCACGGGCGAGGCCATGCCGGTGCTCGGCGAGGTGAACGGCCTCTTCAAAGTGCGCTACAACAACGGCCCCATCCTCAAACCGTGGTCCCGCACCGACATCCCGGCCTACACGACGCTGTCCGTCTTTAAAACCGAGACCGCGAAGTATGGCTCGCCCGAAGGTGTGCAGATCAATGCGCCCGCGCATGCCATCGCGCCGTTTGGTAAAGGCCGCGTGTTTGTCTCCAGCCCGCATCCAGAGAACACGCCGGGCCTCGAGTTCATGATTCCGCGCGGCATCTTCTGGGCCGCAGGTGACACAAAAGAAGCCACGTTGCCATAATTGCCCGTTTTCTCTGCGTCGTGTTCTCGCTGACCAGATTGCTGCTGCTTGCCTTCTTGAGTATCGTGCTCGTGCTGGAGCCTGAAAGTGTCTGTGCCTCGCTTCCAATGTTGTCAGTCTTCTGATGCGCAGACGGCGTTCGGATTGTCCTTGGAGATGAGAACGCATCCCGCGCTCAAAAGCGCCAACGGAGGTAGGTGCCGAGCACGGACTCATGCTTCCATGCCGTTACGTGGCGGTTAGACACGACCATGTAGAAGCAGTCGAGGTCCGCGGAGTCATTGAGCCTGAGGGTGAGTCCCAGCGGAACAAGGCGGTTTTCTGTCCAGTCGCCTCGGTGCAGATCAACAAGCCATTCATTGCTGGCAAAAAGACGCGTCAGCGGCCCAAAGGGCTGCGGCAGCGTCCAGGCGGCCTGCAGGCGGTGTCGTGTGCGGTGGGTGGTGAAGGTCGCATTCTCATTCCAACGCCATTCCATGCGGTTGCGCCATTCCAGCCGCAGATGCTTGGTCAGATCATATTTGGGATTGATCTCCAGCTCCGGGCGAAGCTGTCCATGGCGCACATGGGTGTTCGGATTCTCAATCCGAAGTGCCGAGAGTCCGAGGCCGAGATCGAGCCATGGCAGCGCGGAATACTTCACACGCGGGCTGACGATTTGCACATACGAGCCGTCTTCTGTGTCAGCGCGGTTGCCAAGGAACACGCCTGCCGTCCACGGTGGCGCACGATACACCTCCAGCATGTTCCACGCCCACCACTCATCGGCGCGCAGCGGCATGAAGGACATCAAAACGACGGGCCAGACAACCAGACGCATGGCGGCTCAATAGGAGGCACCGACGATGTCGTTGACCGAGGTGTTGATGCGCTCAATGACCTCGTCCGCCTCCTCGGTTGTCACACCCATGTCGAGGAGCGTTTCCACGAGATGGCTGGTAAAGCGGGCGAAGTGGTGTTTCGTAATGCCGCGCCCGTGGTGCACGTGGGCCAGCGGGCGTCCGGTGTATTCGATCGGTCCGCCCGTCGCCATGACAAAGAACTCGCGCTGCATGGCATGAAGCTTGTCGATCGCGGTGTGCTTAAAAAAGGGGCCCAGCTCGGGGTCGGCCAGCACACGGACATAGAAGGCGGGAATGAGCGCGGCGATCATGTCTTCGCCGCCGAGTCGTTCATACAGGGGAGGGGAGGGGTGCATCACTCCCGTCTGAAAGCACAAAATGGGCCGACATGGAAAGGCAATGAGTGCGCTGGCAAGACTCGCGCAGTGAATGCAAGCCGTGAGTGTTGCAAGTGAACAAGAATGACACAGAAAAGCCGTGATCCGATGGCATCAAACATGCGATGAGGTTGAGGAATGTCCTTCCTCCAGCAGTTGCGCCTTGATGCTCCAGTGGCGTGTGATCTGCTTATTCTGAGCATCGTCGTGCTAGCCGGTGTCGGGCTTGGGAACATTCGTGTCGCGGGCATCAAGCTTGGCGTCGCGGGCGTGCTGTTCGCCGGGCTCCTGGCTGCTCATTTTGGCCTGCGACCGGAGGCCGAGGTCTCGCACTTCTTGAAGGATTTCGGCCTCGTTCTTTTCATCTTCGCCCTCGGCATGCAGATGGGGCCAGGCTTCTTTGCCTCCCTCGTGCGCCAGGGACGTGTGCTGAATGGATATGCCCTGGCGCTCGTCCTCGGCGGCGCGATGACCGCGTTGGCTGGAGGCTGGCTTTTGAATCTGCCGATGCCCGCCGTGGCCGGGCTCTTCTCTGGGGCGACTTCGAACACGCCCTCCCTCGGTGCTGTGCAGCAGGTGCTCGCCTCCGTCCGGGCCGCACCTGAGATTGTGACGCTGCCTGCGCTGGCTTACGCCGCCACCTATCCATTCGCGGTCGTTGGCATCATCGGGTCGCTCATCCTGCTGCGCCTTTTTTTCAAGGTGGATGTGGCTGCCGAGGCCGAGCAGTTCCGCAAGGAACAGGGACTCGGCAGCGAGCCGCTGGAGCGCATGAATCTGCGTGTCGAGAATGTGAATCTCGACGGGGTCTCCATAGCGCAGGTGCCCGGCGTCCATGAGACGGCTGTGGTCATCTCCAGGCATCGTGCCGGGTCCGGCGGGGAGGTGACCATGGCCACGCCTGAAACCCGGCTGCATGTGGGGGACCTCATCATGGCCGTCGGCACGCGCAGTCACCTGGAGCAGTTCCGTCTCGTCATTGGCAGCATCAGCGAGGAAAATCTCATGAAGGCCCCCGGCAGTGTCACCTACCGGCGGGTCGTTCTGACGAGCAAGCGCATGCTCGGGAAAACCGTGCGAGAACTCGGCTTAGAGCACACTCACGAGGTGGCCGTCACCCGCGTGAGCCGGGGAGACCTCATCTTCACCGCACTGCCGGACCTGCGCCTTCAGTATGGTGACATGCTCCAACTCGTCGGTGATGAGGAGTCGCTGAAGGAAGCCACGCGAACGCTCGGCAATGAAGTGGAGGCTCTGAATGAGACGAAGTTTGCCGCGATCTTCGCAGGCATCCTGCTTGGCGTGTTACTCGGGCTGTACCCGATCTACATCCAGGGGCTGCCCGCGCCGGTGCGGCTCGGCCTGGCAGGCGGGCCGCTCATCATGGCCATTCTGCTGAGCCACCTCGGACGGCTCGGCCCCATGGTCATGCACATGCCGCTGAATGCCAACCGCGCCCTGCGTGAGCTGGGCATCATTCTCTTCCTCGCCAACATCGGCCTGCTCTCCGGCGAAAAGTTCATGGCCACAGTTTTCTCCGCTCAGGGGGTGGAGTGGATGCTCCTCGGCCTGGTCGTCACGCTTGTGCCGCTGCTCGTGGTTGGCTGCGTCGCCAGAAAGGTCCACCGCCTGAACTTCATGACCCTCGCCGGTCTGATCTCTGGTGGCATGACGAGTCCGCCCGCGCTTGCCTTTGCGAACAGTCTGGCTCGCAATGACTCGCCCTCCATCGCCTACGCGGCCGTCTATCCGCTCACCATGATCCTGCGCATCATCGCCGCCCAAGTCATCGTTCAGTTCGGATGATCATCCTCCCGATGCCTGCTCATGTTCGCCAAAATTGGTTAGGTGATGCGCAGCGACAGCCTTCATAAATTCAGCATCATAACCACGTAACCCCTTCACAATTTATGTCCAAAGCATCCAAACCTACGTCCTCGAAGCCGCTCAGCAAAAACATCCACCTTCAGCGCTGGGTGCAGAAAATGGCCGCGCTGTGCAAGCCGGACAAAATTCACTGGGTGGACGGCTCGAAGGCCGAATACGACCGTCTTTGCGATGAAATGGTGGCGGCGGGCACCTTCACCCGCCTGAACCAGAAGAAATGGCCCGGTTGCTTCTACGCCAAGTCCGACCCGAGCGATGTCGCACGCGTGGAAGAGCGCACGTTCATTTGCAGTCACTCCAAGGACGGCGCCGGCCCAACGAACAACTGGGTCAACCCCTTCGAGATGAAGGAAAAGCTGCGGAAGCTATTCAACGGCTGCATGCGCGGCCGCACGATGTATGTGCTGGCCTTCAGCATGGGTCCGGTTGGTTCACCGATGTCACAGATCGGCGTGCAGCTCACCGACTCAGCCTACGCCGTGGTGAACATGCGCATCATGGCCCGCGTCGGCAAAAAAGTCTTCGAAGTCATCGACAAGGGCAAGCAGCGCGTCGTTCCCTGCATGCACACCGTCGGAGCTCCACTCAAGAAAGGCCAGAAGGACGTGCCCTGGCCGTGCAACAAGGAGAAGTACATCGTTCACTTTCCGGAGACACGCGAGATCTGGAGCTACGGCAGTGGCTACGGCGGCAACGCCTTGCTCGGCAAGAAGTGCTTCGCGCTGCGCATCGCGTCCGCCATGGCGCGCGACGAGGGCTGGCTGGCCGAGCACATGCTCATCCTTGGCGTCGAGGACCCGAAAGGACAGAAGACCTACGTCGCCGCCGCTTTCCCAAGCGCCTGCGGTAAGACAAACTTCGCCATGCTCATCCCGCCGGATCACTTCGCCAGCAAAGGCTGGAAGGTGTGGACCGTGGGCGACGACATCGCATGGATCAAACCTGGCGCGGACGGCCGTCTCTACGCGATCAATCCGGAGGCAGGTTTCTTTGGCGTCGCACCGGGCACGAGCGACAAGACTAATCCCAACGCCATGGCCTCACTGCGCAAGAACACGATCTTCACCAATGTCGGGCTCACACCTGACGGCGGTGTGTGGTGGGAGGGCATGACCGACGAGCCGCCGGCGAAGTGCACCGACTGGCAGGGCAACCAGTGGACGCCCGAAATCGCAAAGGAGAAGGGCGTGAAAGCCGCGCATCCGAACTCCCGCTTCACCGCACCGGCTTCGCAGTGCCCCACGATCGATCCCGATTGGGAAAAGCCGGAAGGCGTGCCGATTTCGGCCATCATCTTCGGCGGTCGTCGTGCCACGACGATGCCGCTCATCTACCAGGCCTTCAATTGGGTCAGCGGCGTTTATGCCGGTGCCACCATGGGCAGCGAGATGACCGCCGCCGCCGCAGGCACCGTCGGCAAGGTGCGACACGACCCGATGGCCATGCTGCCCTTCTGCGGCTACAACATGGGCGACTACTTCCGTCATTGGATCAGCATGCAGCGCCGCCTGACCGAGACGCCGCGCATCTTCCATGTGAACTGGTTCCGCAAGGACAAGGACGGCAAGTTCCTCTGGCCCGGCTTCAGTGAGAACATGCGTGTGCTCAAGTGGATCGTTGATCGCGCGAACGGTCATGGCATGTCGAGGGAAACGCCCATCGGCTGGGTGCCGCGCTACAAGGACATCGACTGGAAGGGCATGGACTTCTCGAAAGAAAAGTTCGAGGAGCTGCAACGCTTCGACCGCGACGCGTGGCGCCACGAAATCCTCTCGCATGAGGAGCTTTTCCTCGATCTCAAGAGTCACCTACCGAAGGAGCTCATCTACGAGCGCGAGCTGCTCATCTGCCGGATGTAAAGTGGTCCGCACAGTCCCCTGTGCGGCGCACCGCACCGCCACTGGCGTCGTTGATAGCGAGAGTTCGCCTTCGTGCTTGCTGCATGCCGCACAGAGGACTGTGCGGACCACTTTCAGCCGCGCATGAAACCGCCTCACGTCTTCGTTAATCACGTCGCCATGAGCACCACGCCCTACGCCACCACCGCCTCAAAGCCCGCCGCCATCCTCAAGGACAAGATGATGAAGGGCCACGCCGTCTTCGGCATGCTCGTGCAGCACGCCGTGGTGCCGGCGATCGTCGATTTCATCCCGGACGGCAGCATCGACTTCGTCATTGTCACGGCCGAGCACAACGCGCTCGACATCGCCGACTTCATGCCGCTGCGTTACGCACTCGCCGCGAAGGGCATCGCCACGCTCGCCCGCACGCACAGCCGCGATGCCGACGACGTGGCCAAGGTGTGTGATTCCTTTGACGGCGTGGTCATTCCGTATGCCGAAGACGTCGAGATGATCAAACGCCTCGCTGCTGCTGCCGTTTATCGCCCACTCAAAGGCGTGGCGCTCGAAGGTGCGATCAAAGAGGGCAAGTGGCCCAGCGAAAAGACGCGCGAATACATCGAGGAGAAATGCGCCAGCACGCTCTTTGTCCCGATGATCGAGTCGGTGAAGGCCGTGGAGAATCTCGACGCCATCTGCGCCATTCCCGGCGTCAGCGCTTTGTTCATCGGTCCGAACGACATGACGACGAACATGGGCATCCCGAATGAATACGACCATCCCGACTTCATCGCCGTCGTGCAAAAGGTCATCGACGCCGCTGACAAGCGTCACATCCCCGCCGGTTCGTGGTTCGGCAAGGTCGAGCAGCAGCAGCGCACCATCAAGCAGGGCTCGCGCTTCATCTGTCACTCGAACGACAGCAGTTTGCTCAAGGACATCATGACCACGACCTTCGCCGCACTGCGAAAAGGCTGAACATTCCACCTGCGGCGAAGAACCGGGCGTTCTGGCGGCGTAGAGACGAGATGCAACTCCGTCTGGCTCTTCTCATCGCTCCTCTGCTGCTTTCTTCGGCCCTCGCTCAGGAAAACAAAGACGGGCAGTTTCCCGTCACTTCCAATCTGAAGGCCGGAGTCGCGAAGATCGACATCACGCCGCCGAACGCCGCGGAAATCAAGATTGCGGGACATGTGCGGCAAGTTTCCGGCGTGCGCGACCCGTTGCGTGCTGGCGTGCTGATCCTCGACGATGGCGAAACGAAGGCGGCCATCGTCACGCTCGACACCATCGGTGCCTGGGATGACATGGTGCGCGATGCGCGTGCGAAAATCGAAGCTGAGACGGGTGTGCCCGCGGCGAACATCCTCATCGCAGCGTCCCACAACCATTCCGGCCCCGGCTACCTCGAGAACATGCGATGGGCGGCCGAATTGCTCAAAAAGCTTGGCGCAGCAGCAAAACAAGCCGCCGCCGACATGAAACCGGTGAGTGTCGGCTACAGCGAGGATCGCATCAGCTTCGGCATCAACCGCCGCAAAACCTACGACGGCCGTGCGGTGGTCAGTTTGAACCCGGATGGGCCAAACGACCCGCGTGTGAAGGTGCTGCGCTTCGACGACGGCACCTCACTCACGCCACTCGCGGTCATCATGCACGCGGTTTGCCATCCCTGCTTCTTCACCTGGGGAGACAAAGGCTCGCAACCGTATCCCAAAGGTTATCCCAGAATGAGCGCCGACTTTCCCGGCGAAGCGCAGACCTTTGTCGAGATGTGCTACGCGCAAAAAACGAGCGCCCTGTTCATGCAAGGTTGTGCCGGAGACATTCGTCCGAACCTTCCCGGCTATCCCTATCGCTGCGCCGATGAAGCCGACATCCAGTGGGCAGGCCGCGATCTCGGTGGCGCCGTCGCACGCGCGGCGTCCTTCAGCGTGACACGCGAGCAACTGCGCAAGCGCCAGACCTACTACCCGATCCGCGTCGCCAGTGAAACGATCGAGCTTCCCGGCAAAGAAGGCCCCGTGCGCTCCGAACTCATGGCGATGAAGATCGGCCCCTTCCTCCTGCTCACCATGCCCGGCGAGCCCATAGTCGAATACGGCTTCAAACTCGAAAAGGCCATCGCTGATCGCGCCACGCCCATCATCGTCGGCTACGCGAACGGCAACATCGGCTACATCGCCACCGCCGACGCACACACCGTGGGTGGTTACGAACCGAACCTCTCCAAACTCAAGCCCGAGGCCGAGCCCATCATTCTGAAAAAGCTCGGTGAGCTCGCCGATCGTGTCGTCGGTGATGTGTTTGCTTCCTTCTCCAAGCATCCGAAGGACATGCAGAAGCGCGAGGCGGAGGAGAAAGCCCGCCTTCAGTCCGCGCAGCCAGCCAAGCCCTGATTTCGTCATCATCATGAACCACCCGCTCGTCTCCTATCCCCAGCTTCCCGACACACCCACATCTCATTTGCCCTTCAGCCCCTGCGTGGTCGTGGGAGATCTGATTTTCGTTTCCGGGCAGGCCTCCGTCGATCAGCAGGGCAACATCATAAGCGACACCTTCGAAGGTGAGTTCCGCCGCAGCATCGAAAACGTGCGCAAAGTGCTCGAAGCGGCCGGCAGCGACCTCGCGCATGTCGTGCAGACGCGAAACTACGTGCGCGATGCCGAGGACGTGCCGCTCTACAACAAGCTCTACCGCGAATACTTCCTGCAGCCCTCGCCTGCGCGCACGACCATCACGAACTGCCTGCCGCCTTCGCTCAAATACGAGGTTGAGGCCGTTGCCGTCCGCAAACCTCAGTCATAGCCATGAACCACGACGAAAACGCCCGCCGATCCTACTGGACGGAGCAGATGGAAGCCGGCTACGCCATTGTACAAAAGCTCATCGAGTTTCCGGTCAACGAATGTGGCGAACGCTTCGCATCGATCCCCGATGCTGCGGCCGCCGCAGGCGTGGAGATGCTCTTCTCCACCTCGAAAATCGCCGGGGATCTCGATCGCGTTTACTTCCTGCGCGAAAGCCTCGTGCGTGATGTCATCACCATCGGTCGCGAGATGAACGAGCGCGGCTGGATTCTGAAGATCGAGGACGGCTTCCGCTCGCTCGACATGCAGCGCCAGCTTGTGCGCAAGCCCTCCGTTTTTAACACCGTGCTCAAGAAGACCATGTGGGAGCTCGGCGGGCAGATCCCAACGCCCGAGATGATGTTTCGCCGCGCCATCGTGCTGACGGCGAACATGCCGAAGATCGGCGCGCACATGTCCGGCTCCGCCATCGACATCTCCGTTTTTCGTCGCGACGACGGCACCGAAGTCTGGCGGGGTTACCCGTATCTCGAAATGAGCGAATGCACGCCGATGCGCTCGCCCTTCGTCGCGCCTGAGCATGTCGCCACACGGCTCGACATCTGCGCGATGATGGAGAAGCACGGCTTCATCCACTTCCCGTTCGAGTTCTGGCACTTCGACAAGGACGACGCCGGCATGCATATCCTCACCGGCAATCCCGCGCCCTGTCGCTTCGGCCCCGTGAACTGGGACCCGCGCACCAACGAGGTCACGCCGGTCGAAAACCCGCTCACGCTGCTGAATCCGCTCTCCGTGATCGAAAGCGAAATCGCCGCCGCCCTCGAGCGCGCAAAAGCCCTGTAATGCCATGAAACGTCTCCTCATTCTCCTCCCGCTCGCCGCCTTCGCTCAGTCCGGCCCGCCACCGAAAGCGCCCGTCGTCCCCACTGACCTCGCGCCGCAGATCGAGACGCTGAAGCCCGGCGTGAAGATGACGCTGCTGGCCGAGCATCCCGCGCTCGTCACGCCAACGGGCATCGATGTGGACGAAAAAGGCCGCATCTGGCTCGCTGCGTGTCACACGCACTTTCGGCCGGAGGGTTACGAAGGCCCGCAGCATGACGAGATCCTCGTTTTCGATGCGGACGGCAAAAACCGCCGCGTCTTTTACAACAAAACGGATGCCACGATGCACGTCGAGGTCGGCCCCGATGGCTGGATCTACCTCGCGGAGCGTGATCGCGTGCTGCGCGTGAAGGACAGCGATGGCGACGGCACCGGCGACACCGAGGAAAACCTCGCCACGCTCGACACCGTGGCCGATTACCCGCACAACGGCCTCAGCGGCATGGCCTGGCATCCCGATGGCGGCCTCGTCTTCTCGCTCGGCGAAAACTTCGGCAAGGACTGGACTCTCACCGGGACCGATGGGGCAAAGGTCAGCGGTCGCGGTGAAGGCGGTGTCTTGCGCTGCTCCGCTGATGGCAAAGGCCTGCGCCGCATCGCCCGCGGCTTCTGGAATCCCTTCGGCCTGCTCGTGCGTGCCGATGGTGAAATCTTCGCCGCGGAAAACGATCCCGGCAGCCGTCCGCCGTGTCGTTTGCTGCATGTCGTCGAAGGCGCGGACTACGGTTTCCAATGGGTCTATGGCAGCGCGCCCGTGCATCCCTTCGTCGCGTGGAATGGCGAGCTGCGTGGCACGCTCGGCATGGTGCATCCGAGTGGGGAAGGCCCCTGCGCCGTCGTCGAACTCGGCGGCGGTGTCATGATCCCGAGCTGGAGCGATCACAGCATCGATTACTTCCCGCTCACGCGAAAAGGCGCGGGCTACACCTCCGAGCGCATCCCGCTCGTCAAAGGCAGCGATTTCTTCCGCCCCGTTTGCATGGCCCAAGGCCCCGACGGCGCGTTTTACCTCACCGACTGGGTTTTCAGCTCCTACCCGATTCACGGCCGCGGACGCCTTTGGAAGCTGGAAATCGAAAAGCAGCCCTGGATCGCCGAAAAGCAGCCCGAAACACCCGAAACCGTTCTCGCGAAAAAACTCCGCGAAGGCCGCGAAACACTCGAAGTGGCCGATTTGCTCAAAATGGCCCGCGGAAACGACAAATACCTCGCCGACGCCGCTTTGACCGCGCTTTCGAGATCCAAACTGAGCATCGAGCAAGTCAAAGCCCTCGCACCTCAAGATCGCGTGTGGGCCTTCGTCGCCATGCGCCGCGCCGATTTGAGCGATGCGAAGTGGGTGCGTGCCTTTTTCGACGATCCCGATGCCGAAATGCGCTTCGAGTGTCTGCGCTGGATCGCCGATGCAGTGCTCAAAGAGTTCCAGCCGCAGGTCGAGGCCATGCTCAGCGATTCCAAACTCGACTTCCGCCTCTTTGAAGCCGTGCTTGCGACCTGGAACACCCTTCGCGGCGAACCCGGCGCCGGCGTCACCAACCCCGAAGTGCTCGTCGAGCGCATCACCGACACCAAAACACCCGCCCGCCTCAAAGGCTACGCGCTGCGCCTCGCCCCATCGACCCACAAAGCCCTCACGCTCGAACTCCTCCGCGACTTCGCCAACAACGACGACGAAGTCCTTCAACTCGAAGCCGTGCGCACCCTCGCCGCCCGCCGCGCCAGCGCCGAGATCGCCGCCGATGACAAACGCAGTCCGCAACTCCGCGCTGAAGCCATCCTCGGCACCGACGACTCCGCGCTGCTGCAAAAACTCGCTCAAAGCGACAACGCCATCATCCGTGAAGAAGCTCAGCGAGCCCTTCCACGCGCGATCACGGCAAATCGCCCCGCCTTCGATGACACCGCCGCCTGGCTCAAACTCCTCGAAGGCCAAGGCGATGCCGAAACCGGTCGCCGCATCTTCTTCAACAGCAAGGTCGCCATTTGCTCCTCCTGCCATCGCCACAGCGGCCGCGGCAACGTCGTCGGCCCCGATTTGACCCTCATCGCCCAACAAGGCGACCGCGCCGCCATCCTCCGTTCCATCCTAGAACCGCACCGCGAGGTCGCGCCGCAGTTCTACCCCTCCGTCGTCGAACTCAAAGACGGCACCACCTTCACCGGCATCCTCCTACGTTCGTCCAGCACCGAAGTCTTCCGCGACCTCACCGGCAAAGAAAAATCCTTCCCCGAAGCCGACATCCTCAAACGCACCGAACTCCGCACCTCCCTGATGCCGCCAGGACTGGCGCTGACACTGACGGATTCCGAACTGCGCGACCTGCTGTCGTTTTTGACAAGGCCATGAAAGCACTTCTCTTCCTCACCGCCGCCCTCGCTGCCTCGGCTCAAGAACCCGCGCAACCGGCCGAGTTTGAGCACGCGGGCATCACGGCGGCTTGGAAGGCTTACGCGGATGTCTTGGGCTTCGGCAAAAGTCAGACGCTCGCCTTCAAACACGTGATGAGGTCGTGACGAGTCAGAAATCGAGGTTTGGATCGTTTTCATTGCACCGTCCAGCCATGAACACGCCCTCACACCTCACCCGACGCGCCTTCCTCCAGAAGTCAGCCCTCGCGGGCACTGCCACCGCTTGGTCAGCCCAATCGTATGCTCAGGTCGCCGGGGCGAATGAGCGAGTGCGCGTGGGCATGATCGGCTTTGGGTTGATCGGGCGGATCCACACGCGGAGTTTTCATGGTTTGACGGATCGCTGCCAGGTCGTGGCGGTGTCGGACTGTTTTGCGCCGCGCATGGATGCGTGCGTGGAACTGGTCGGCGGAGGATGCGCGAAGATGCCGGATTTCCGGCGGATGCTGGAGCGGAAGGACGTGGACGCCGTGGTCATCTCCACGGGCGATCATTGGCACGGTCTGCAAACCATGATGGCCTGCGATGCGGGGAAGGATGTCTTTGTCGAGAAACCGCTGCATCTCTTCGTCCGCGAGGGTGAGTGGATGCAAAAGGTGGCTGCTAGGACGAAGCGCGTGGTGCAGGTCGGCACGCAGCAGCGCAGCGCGGCGCATTATCAAAAGGCGAAGGAACTGCTGCGCGCCGGCGCAATCGGCGATGTCGTCAGCGTGCAGTGCAACTTCTTCCGCAATGTGATGCCCGGCATCGGCAGCCCGCCGGATGGCGATCCGCCTGCCGATCTCGACTGGGACATGCTGCTCGGCCCTGCGCCGCAGCGGCGCTACAATCCGAACCGTGCGCTCTATCACTTCCGTTGGTTCTGGGACTACAGCGGCGGGCAGATGACGAATCTCGGCCATCACTCGCTCGACATCGTGCACTGGATTTTTGACATCCAGGCACCGAAGGCCGTCAGCAGCACTGGCGGGCGTTTATTCCTCAAGGACAACGGCGAGGTGCCGGACACGCAGGACGCCATCATCGAGTATCCGAAGTTCAACGCCATCGTGCAGTTCCGCGAATGCGCCGCGGGCGCGGGGGCGACCGCGATGGGTGCGCTGACCTTCATGGGCACCAAGGGCACGATGACGCTCGGTCGCGATGGCTTTGAGATCATGCCCGACAAAAAGATCGACCCTGCAAACACCTTTGCGAATATCATCGGAGGTCATCCCGTCGGCGGCCCGCAACCCGCACCGGAACCCGAGGGCGATTTTTGGACCGAGAAGGCCGAGGACAAGTCAGGCGACTCGAAGCAGCAATACATTGAGCACGCCAAAAACTTCCTCGATTGCGTGAAGAGCCGCCAAACGCCGCATTCCGACCTCGCCAGCAGCCACTGGGTCAGCACCACCTGCCATCTCGCCAACATCAGCGCCCGCACCGGTCGCAAAATAGTGTGGGACACCGCCGCGAATGACATCCGCGACGACAAAGAAGCCAGCGCGATGCTCACGCGGCCGTATCGCGCGCCATGGGACGCGGAACTCAAAGCGTTGCTCGCATGAACCGCCGCCATTTCATCACTGCGGCATCCTTCGCCGCCGCGCGTTCGTTGCTGGTCGCGGCAGGTGCTGGCGCGAGCCGTCTTGGCATCTGCACCTTCTCCTGTCATCAGCGCTGGAAGCTCACCAAGCCCGTGGATGCGGATGAGTTTTATCGCTACGCCCGCGAACTCGGTGCGGAAGGCGTGCAGTCGCCGTTGCGTGGCTGCGAGCCGAAAACAATCCGCGATCTCGTCGAGCAGACCAGCGGCTATTATGAAGGCGAGCTGCGTTTGCCGAAGTCCGAGGCCGATTTGGCGGCTTTTGAGGCTGAAGTGCGTCAGACACGCGAAGCAGGCGCCACGGTGGCGCGGGCAGTTTTCACGACTGGACGGCGCTACGAGGCTTTTTCCACGCTCGAGGCCTACCAGGGCTTTCACAAGCAGTGCCAGAGCACCTTGGCTCTCATCGAGCCGGTTTTGAAAAAGCATCGACTGCGGCTCGCCATCGAGAATCACAAGGATCACACCACGGAGGAGTTGATCGGCCTCATGAAGTCGCTCAGCAGCGAGTGGGTCGGCGTGCTGGTGGACACGGGGAACAATCTGGCGCTGCTGGAGGAGCCAAACGGCGTCGTGGAGGCTCTCGCGCCGTATGCGCTGAGTGTGCATTTGAAGGACATGGCCGTGCAGGGGAGCGACGATGGCTTCCTGCTCAGCGAAGTGCCTCTCGGCAGCGGCTTCCTCGATCTGCCGCGCATGATTTCCATTCTGCGGAAGGCGAACTCCGCCATCGTCATCAATCTCGAAATGGCCACGCGTAACCCGCTGCGCATCCCCTGCCGCACGGATGCGTATTTCAGCACCTTCCCGGATCGGAAAGCCACCCACCTCGAAGCTGCGTTGCTTCGCCTGAAAGAAAACGCGCCCAAAGGCCCCGTGCCACGCGTGAGCGGCAAACCCAACGAGCAGGTGCTCACTGAGGAGGAGCAAAACAACCGCCACGGGTTGAAGTGGATGCAAGAGACCCTTCGCGCATGATTCAAAAACTCATCCCTGCTATCCTCGCTTTTTCGACTCAGTCGTCCGCTGCGGACCGGCCAAACATCCTCTGGCTCACCTGCGCAGACCACGTTACTTCCACCTTCATGAATCTCCGAGCCCTCATCCTCGCCTCCGCCTTCGCCACTTCGACTCTCGTTGCCGCCGACTGGCCTGCGTGGCGCGGCCCGACGGCCGATGGGCATGCGGCTCCCGGTCAAAAACTACCCGTTAAGTGGAGCGAGAGCGAAAACCTCATCTGGAAGGCCGCCGTGCGCGGTCGTGGGCATGGCTCTCCCATCATCATTGGCGATCAGGTCTTGCTAGCGACGGCGGATGTGGAGACGGAGGAGCAGCTCGTGCTCAGCTTTGATCGTGCGACAGGCAAATCACGCTGGGAGAGCGTCGTGCATCGCGGGAACCTCAACACGAAAGGCCACAAAATCTCGTCGCAAGCCTCGTCGGATGTCGTGAGTGATGGCGAGCGGCTCTTCGTGAACTTTTTGAACAACGGCGCTGTTTTCACTACCGCGCTCGATTTGACCGGCAAGCAGCTCTGGCAGCGTCGCGTGTGCGATTTCCAGGTGCATCAGGGCTTTGGCTCCTCGCCGGTGATTCATCAAAACATCGTGCTCGTCTCCGCCGATCATCGCGGCGGCGGCAAGATGACCGGCCTCAACAAACTCACCGGTGAGATCGTGTGGCAGCAGGGCCGCCCGCCAGTGGCGAACTACGCCACTCCCGGCGTCGTGACGGCCGCAGGCAAGGTCCAGGCCGTGCTCGCAGGCTGTAACAAGGTCGAGAGCTTTGATCCCCTCACCGGCAAAAAACTCTGGAGCATCGACGGCAGCACCGAGGAGACCGTCGTCACCGCCGTGACGGATGGCAGCCGTGTTTTCCTCGGCGGCGGCTATCCAAAGCGCCACACCATGGCCGTCGAGGCCGATGGCAGTGGCAAGATCGCGTGGGAAAACGTCACGCAGACCTATGTGCCCACCATGATCGTGAAAAGCGGCCACGTCTTCGCCGTCGGCGATGCTGGGCGTGCCGTGTGCTGGCACTCCGCCACCGGCGAGGAGCGCTGGAACGAAAAAGTCGATCGCGAGTTCTACGGCTCACCCGTCATGGCCGACTCACGCATCTACGTCACCAGCAAAAGCGGCGTCACCTCCGTCTTCGAGGCCACGCCGGAGAAATTCACCCTCCTCGGCCAAAATCCGCTCGGCGACGAATCCTTCAGCACGCCCGCCATTTGCGACAACCGCCTCTACCTCCGCTCCGCCAAGACCGGCTCCACGCGTCAGGAGTTTTTGTGGTGCATCGGAGAGTGAGCAACAGACTTCCTGACAACTTCTCCCCACATGAAAACGCTTCTACTCCCCTTCCTCCTAGCCCTCTCCGCTTTCGCCGCCAATGAATCGCCGGAGGATGTGAAGCGGCGTGAGGCGATTCCGTTCGGCGGTGACTTCAAACCGAATCCAAAAGTCGGTGCTTTTGTCGTTGTGGGGCATGGAGCGCGCATTCTCGTGTCGAAAGACGATGGCAAGACGTGGACGCAGTCCTTCTTCGCCGCGCCGGGCGCGGATCACGGGCCGTGGGCGACGAAGGCGGTCGCTTACACCGGCGGAGTATTCGTCGTGCCGGTCGGCTGGGGTGCGCCGACGATTTATCTGGCCTCCGATGACGCGCTGAACTGGCGTCACCTAACGAAAGGCACCGCCAAGCTGCCGGAGGCCAAAGACGATTTGCGCGTGATGCCCGGCACCTGGGGCATCGCGGCGGGCAAAGGCACGTTCGTCGGCAGTGGTTACATGACCTTCTGCGCCACGAGCGATCTTGGGCAGAGCTTCAGCTCCTTCGGCATGTGGGGAGCGTTTAAAGGCGATCCGCGTGGCAAGTTGAACACGCATCACGTCGGCGCGGTGTATTGCGGCGATGCCAGCGGACGCTTCCTCGCGCTCGGTGACAATCGCGGCGACTCCGGCGCGAAGTTTGGCAACTTCTTCGTCAGCGATGACCTCGGCAAAACCTGGAAATGGCTAGCACCGAAGGGTCTCGATGCCTCCACCGGTCGCGGCGAGATGCTTTGCAACGGCCGCCTGCTCGTCATGACCGACAAAGACGCCGCAAATGCCTGGACCAGCACCGACGCGGGCGAAACCTGGACCGGCCCGCACACCACCGGCACGCAACGCGCCTCGTTGAGCGTCGTGGGCGGCGAGTTCTGGCTCTGCGGCAAAAAATCCCGCGCCAGCACCGACGGTCAAACCTGGCGCGACTTGCCCACCGCCGCGCCCGAAGGAAAAATCATCGCCAGCGACTCAGGAACGCTCATCAGCATCCAAACGCAGCGCACCAACATCCAACGCAGCACCGATGGCGGCAAGACGTGGCAGGAAGTGTATCGCTACGATCCGCCAAACATCAAAGGCGGAGCTCAAGGCCTGCGTGCGGGTGCGTGGGGCTTGGTGGCTCCGTGAGAAGAAGCGCATACGTCATTTCCATTTGGGCGGCCCACGCAAAGACGGGGACTCGGACACTCATGTTTGTTTTCAGAAATCACAGAAAGGAGTGTCTGTGTCACTCAAAAGCACGAGTTTCGAACGTCAGTTCAACCTTACCAGCCTGTGGCGTCAAACCCATCGCGTCTTCATCAATACCCAAAACGGCTGCAGCTTCGGTTTGGGGATGATACTGGGCCCTTTGGCTGCTAGGCCGATGTTTCTGATGCCGTGGGAACGGTGTCTCAAGAGTCGCCTAGCTCGAAGCGAGACACCACAAGCCCCGAGTCGGCTCTCGACGAAAAGATGATAACCGAAGTCAACACGTGACCTTCAACCCTCGGATGACCGGGAATGAGAGGCTGGAATGCTGAGATTGGTAATTCAATCTCGCACCAGCCCTCTTCGTTCGGATGCAGTTGTTCAAGAGGCAGCTTGAACTCGAAATTGCCTCCAAAACTGCCATCCAAATGGTGGGTGAGGAGCATCACGTTCAAGGGCCCCGGAAGCTTCTGCCGTAGACGATATTTGATCACGCCGCGCTCGGTGGCAACCAGACGCAGGGGCTGCTCCAGCATCGCCGTGCGCACGGAAACGCCGAAATGCGTGACGATACGGCCATCGGGCTTTTTTTTGGCGACGTAGGGGCTGGCGTGCATCGCGCCATCCTTGGAAATGCCACGCCAATCGCGTGGCGGGATACTCGTGGTGAAATCAAAGCGCCACGCCGTGAGCGGCTCCGGCGTGGAGGCCGCGTCGAGCGCCGTTCCGGTGTCCAGCGAGGCCAGTGCGCTGCGATGGGCGGGCACGTCGATCTCGCTGCCATCGGCGAGGCGTTTCAGCTTCACCAGGCCCTCGTTGACCTTCAGCAGCGTGTCTTCTGACCTCGTGGAGAGATCAAACGCGGTGCCCACCACCTCCGCCACGGCGCTGGGCGTGCGGATGAGCATCGGGCGGCCGGCAGGCTGCGGCTGCACCGCGGCGGAAAGCGTGCCGCGGGTGAGCGAGAGCACTTTTTTATGCTCGCTGGAAAACGAAAGCTCCGCGTCGCCGTGCAGTGTGATGAGCGATCCATCGTCAAAGCGCAGCAACGCGCTGCTGGCCTCGCCAACGGTCTCCAGCGTGCCTGCGGGCAAGGTTTCGCCGCTCGCGATGACCGTGCCATCGCTCCACGCGACCGTGCCGGTGCTTTCGACGAGCGTGAGCACGGTGTCCGGCTTGCTGGCAAAGAAAAGCCACGCGCTCGTCGCCAGCACCGCGATGGATGCGGCGAGCGCAAGCGTCGTGAACCAGACACTCCTGTCTGGTTTCTTGGGAGAACAGACAGGAGTGTCTGTTTCACAGCGAGAAAGGTCACCGAAGGCCACCGCCTGCTCGGCGATGTAGCGCAGATGCTCGCGAAGCGCCGCGTCTTCACGCAGACGCTGCTGGAAGGCCTCCAACTCATCCCGGGTGAGCTGGCAGTCGAGGTAGCGTTGGATGAGAAGGTCGTCGTTCATGAGGGGAAGGAGGTGAGACGTTGATCCACACACTGCTTGAGCTGTCGATGAAGCCGCGAGAGCCGCTGATACACCGCGTCCACGCTCGCGCCGACCCGTCGCGCGACCTCGTCACACGAATGCCCGTCAAAGTAGCGCAGGTGCAAAAGCTCCCGCGACTTCTCCGGCACGGAGGCGAGGCACTCGCGCAGCGCCTCCATGCGCTGGCCCTCGGGCTGCGGATGCGTGGACCATTCCTCGCTGATCAAATCGAGCACCTCCGGCTCCAGGCCGAGCGTCTCGGGCTTCCGCTTGCGCAACCAGTCGATCGCCTCGCGCTTGATCGAGACCGTCGCCCACGAAAGCAGCGCGCCCTCGTGCTCGAACGACACATTTTTCGTCACCGACTTCAGCGCCACGTTTTGAAACAGATCCTCCGCCGCCTGCGCATCCCGCACCATGAGCCACGCCACCCCGCTGAGCCGCTGCCGGGCTTCAAAGAGGTGTTTCAAGATGGTTTCGTGATCGAGTGGCATGTCTCTGGGCAACGGATGAGGCCAGCGAAGCCTGACATTGAAACAGACACTCTTGTCTGTTCTGCTGAAAAGGAGCAGGCAGGAGTGCCTGCATCACTTTTGGCCAGAATGCAGTGTCTGGCTCACTTTCTGCCACGTCTCCCAAGCCACGGTTTCGAGGTAGCGGGCCGTTTCATCGTCCAAGGTGGCCGTGGCGTGCATGGACATGTGTTTGAACATCCACTTCGCCATTTTCGCCTGGTAGGCATCGGGCTGGAAGGCGGCGAGTTTGGCCTCATCGGCCTCATACTTGCCATGTGGCCAGACGGGGAAGGTGCGCGGCAGTTTGCCGACGGGCGATTCACGCGTGAGCGCAGCGTAAAAGCAGGCGACGTTTAAGAAGTGGCCTGCATCGCCGGGATGCGCGTTGTCCTGCGGATGCTGAAGCGCCAAATCGGGTTTCTCGGCATAGACACGTGTCCATGCCGTGGAGCAGGGCGCGAAGAGCGTGATCTGGTTCTTCTTCGCGAGTTCGAGGATGCGCTGGTGGCCCTCGGACTCGCGTTCGGTCTTGCCCCAGCCCATCTCATAAAACATCGGCTCGCCCCCGGCGGCGCGGATGGCCTCGCAGTAGCGGGTGACGGCGGTGGCGTGATCGGGGCTGCCATCCGTCGGCGTGTCATCGCCCATGATGAAACGGCAAACGACCATCATCGGCACGATGTCGGGCTTCTCGGTGGCGATCTTGTCGAGGAAGCTCTGTCCGGGCTTCACGCCGTATTCGTAGCGGTTGAAGCCGGGCTCGAGATACACGCGGATGTCACTGCCACTGCGGCCCACGGCTTCGGGGAGGACCTGTTCGCCGAGGTGACCGGCGATTTTGCCATCGACGAGCTTCGCCACCTCACGCGGCAGATCGTTCCAATACATGCTGCTGCTGCCTGCAAAGAGCAGCTTGAGTGGTTCGGCGGCCTGAGTGAAACCGCAGAGGACGCAGAGGAACGCAGAGAGGGTGACACAGACACTCCTGTCTGTGTTTCGGAGGAGAACAGACAGGAGTGTCTGTTTCACGGAGAGGTGATCATCGCTGGTCATAGCCCTTCTTCTTCGGCAAAGCGTCGCGATCAGGTGCTGGCGGCGGCTTGATGCCATTCGCGAGCATGATCTCGCTGATGGCGGTGATGGTGGGCACGCTGGGCTTGAAGTTTCCGGGGCGGAAACCCTGCGCCAGCAACAACGGCGTCCAGCCGCGGTCGTTCTTTTGATTCCACACGGCGATCTTCGCTCCTTTGGCGGCGAGCAACTTGGCGACCTTTGGCAGGCTTTTGTAGGCAGCGCCGTGCATGGCGGTTTGGTTCTTCTCGTCCACGGCGTTCACATCCGCGCCGAGGCCGATGAGATACTCGCACGCGGCCACGCATTCGTCTTCCGTGCCCGCCTCTTCATCGGGGGCATAGCAGCCGAGGCCTGCGGCGGCCATCAGTGGCGTGGAGCCGTCGGCGTTTGGCTTCAGCGGATCGGCGCCGAGTTTGACGAGCAGCTTCATCATCTCCAGATCGGCATTTCGGCAGGCGAGCAGGAAGGGCGTCGCTCCTTGGAATCCGATGGATCTATTCAAACGGACTCCCACTTTCGGACCCAGTTCGGCATCGACCTTGGCACCGGCTTTCACGATCTCACGGATGAAATCGAGGCTGCTCAGCTTGCCCTGCGTGTCCGGCGGCGGTTGGCCGGCCTCGTCATCGCCATGCGGCGGCCGGCGCACCCAGGTGAGCGTGTGCAGCGCCGTGAAGCCGTTGCGCATGTCGTTCGGATCGGCTCCGGCTCGGATGATATCCATCGCTAATTCGAAATGACCGTTCTCGACCGCCAAAAGCACCGCGCTGGTGCCGTCTGGCGCATCACGACCTCCGGTGGACTCTTCCGTCTCGATGGCGTCATGCACATCGACCCCGAGTTGAAGCAGCTTTTTCACCGCCGCACTCTTTCCCTCGCGTGCAGCGAACAAAAAGGCCGTGAAACCGGAGTCGAGCCGTTCATCGACCTTCGCGCCGTGCTTCACGAGCAACTCAATCACCTCCGCGTGACCTTCCGCCGCCGCCCACATCAGGGCCGTTTGCCCCGAGCGGTCGTGGGATTCCACCCTGGCACCTTTTTCCAGCAGCAGTTTGACCACACCTGCCTTGCCCGTGCGTGCGGCGACCATGATCGCTTCTTCTCCACCTCGCTGGCTGACATCCGCCTTGGCTCCAGCGTCCAAAAGAGCCCGCACGATGCCTTCGCTGCCATTTTCACACGCGAGTAGCAACGGCGTGATGCCATACCGATTCGCCAAATCCGCCTTCGCACCCGCCGCGAGCAGTTTTTCGACAATCTCGACCTTGTCATGGTAAGCCGCCCAATGCAGCGCCGTCGCTCCATCAGCCTGCGTGGTATTCAAATCGGCTTTGGAGGCGATTTGAGCGGAGACGGCGTTCCAGTCCTGCTTCTCGGCAGCGGTGGGAAGATCAGCGAAGACAGAAGCGGCGATGCAGAGGAAAAGAAAAGTAGCTGCGGCTTTAGCCGCACCTCTGGGAGCAGATTCGGCTAAAGCCGAAACTACTTTCTGGTCCGCGCGAATCGTCATCACAGCACCTCAATGATTCCGCTGCTATCTCCAAACTTGTCGAGCTTCACCCCCGCCTTGTCGAGCAGCGTGAGGTGCAGATTCGCGAGCGGGATGGTTTTATCATTTCGCAGGTGGCGGTCGCCTTTCACACCGGCGCTGGCACCACCGGCAACGATGATGGGGAGGTTGGTGTGGTCGTGGACGTTGGGATTGCCCATGCCGCTGCCGTAGAGGAGCAGGGTGTGATCGAGCAGCGTGCCTTCGCCTTCCTTCACGGCGGCGAGTTTGGCGAGGTATTCGGCGAAGAGGCTGACGTGGAAGGCATTGATCTTCGACATGCGCTCAATCTTGGCCGGGTCGTTGCCGTGATGGCTGAGCGGGTGATGCGGATCGCTGACGCCGATCTCGGGGTAGGTGCGGTTGGAGGTCTCGCGGGCGAGTTGGAAGGTGATGACGCGCGTGACATCGCCCTGCATGGCGAGAAGTTGGAGGTCAAACATGAGCCGCGCATGCTCCGCGTAGCTCGCGGGCACGCCGCTGGGGCGGGAAAGGTCGGGCAGCTCGTTTTCGGTGACGGCGGCCTGCGCTTTCTCGATGCGGCGCTCGACCTCGCGGATGCTGTCGAGGTATTGATTCACGCGATCGCGATCCTGCGGGCCGAGTTGCTTCGCGAGGCGCTGCATGTCGTCCTTGATGAAGTCGAGCAGGCTCGCCCGGCGCTGCAAAGCGGCCTGACGATCCGTTTTGCTGCCGCCATCGCCAAAAAGCTGCTCAAACACGAGCCGCGGATGCGCCTCGGCGGGCAGCGGCGTGGTGGGCGAGGACCACGAGAGGTTGTTTTGATACACGCAGGCGTAGCCGTTGTCGCACTGGCCGACGACCTGCATCAAATCCATCGCCAGCTCGAGCGACGGAAGCTGCGTCTGCTGCCCGATGGCCTTCGCGGCGATCTGGTCGGCGGTGGTGCCATTGTAGTAGTCGCTGCTTTCCGTGTGCTTCACGCGGGCGGCGCTGAGGAAGGACGCATTCGACGTGGCATGTGTGCCAGGATAAGCGGGCTCGAGTTCGAGGTTCGAAACGACCGTGCAATGCTGCCGCACCGGCTCCAGCGACTTCAAAATGGGCGAAAGCTGCTCCAGCGTGCTCGCCGCGCCGAGATTCCACCGCGAGTGGTCCGTGCCCATCGGGATGTAGATGTAGCTCAGCCGTTTCGCCGGCTGCACGACCCGATTTGCCGCTGTCGCGGCCGGAATCATCGCCTCCAGAAAAGGCAGCGACAACGTCGCCCCCACGCCGCGCAGCAGATGACGGCGGGAAAGGGCCTTGCGAGTGGTGACAGTGCTCATGGCTTGGTGGCTTTCAGAATAAACGGCTCACTGGTGACGATACCGACAATGATTTCGGAAAACTTCCAGCCCTTCGCTTTCGCTCGACTCACGATCTTCCGCACGGCGGGGGCGTCTTCGGGTTCGAGGCCGCGGCCGAGGGCGTAAACGAGGAGTTTTTCGGTGAGGGCGGTGACGAAGAGTTCGGGGCGTTTTAAGAGGGTGTCTTCGAGGCCGCTGACGCCTTCGAACTGGCTGCCATCGGCGAAACCGCCGCGGGCGTCGGCTTCGGCGCGCCAGCGACCGATGGCGTCGTAGTTTTCCAAGGCGAAGCCGACGGGGTCCATGAGGTTGTGGCAACTGGCGCAGGCGGCCATTTCGCGATGCTTGGCGAGACGCTCGCGGATGGGGAGGCTTTCGGAGATGACGCCATCGAGGGCAGGGACGTTTGGCGGAGGTGGTGGGGGCTCGGTGGCGAGCAGGTTTTTCAAGATCCAATGGCCGCGAATCACCGGCGAGGTGCGGGTGGCGTAGCTGGTGACGGTGAGGATGCTGCCCTGACGCAGCAGGCCGCCGCGTTGCGTTGGCGAGTCGAGTTTCACCTCGCGGAAGCGACTGCCGTGGATATGCGGGATGCCGTAGTGCGCGGCGAGGCGTTCATCGAGCCAGGTGCGGTCGGTGCGCAGCAGATCGAGCACGCTGCGGTCATTTTCGATCACATCGGCGAAGAGTAGGCTCGTCTCCGTGCGCAGCGATTCGCGGAGGTTGTGATCGAAGTCGGGAAACAGGCGCGCGTCCGGCGTGATGGCATCGAGATTGCGCAGGTAGAGCCATTGATCGGCGAAGTTGGTCACGAGCGCCTTCGCACGCGGATCGCGCAGCATGCGGCGAGCCTGAGCTTCGAGATTGAGCGGCCGCTGCGAGAGAAGTTCGTCATCAGGAAGGCTGCTCCAGAGAAAAAAGGCGAGTTTGGAGGCCAAAGCGGCTTCATCGGCCTTTTGCTCCGTGCGGAACAAAAACTCGCGACTGACCAAAATGGCCGCGAGAGCCGATTCGATGCCTTTTTCGAGGGATGAAGCCTCGCGAACGAAGGGAAGGATGCGTTCGAGATCCGCGGCGGTGATGTCGCGTCGCCATGCTCGACGCAAAATTGGCTTCAAGATGGCCTCGGGGTCAGTTTGACCTGCAACGAAGATCAATCGACGGCTCGGCGTGTCTCCCGCGCCCTCGGCTTTGAGCGGGCCGGTGATGGTGACTTGATACACGGCGGGATTCAGACGCGGATGACGATGCAAGTTGTAGCTCGACTTGTAAGGCTGGCGCATGCGTTCGAGCACGGGCGATCCATTCGGCAGGAAGGTCACGCCAAGGTCGTGCTGGCCGCCGGCGACGTGAAAGCGGGCTTTGAGATGCGCATCGATCTTCTCGTAGTTTTTGTCTTTGGCGGGTTTGACGGTGAACTCGCTCTTCACCTCGCGGTCGAGCAGGATTTGGAGGTCGTGCTGGCCGCGCATGCCCTCGACCTGCTCGTTGCGGTCCCGCTGAAGGCGCACCTGCACCTCGTAGTCGCCACTTTGCGCGAAAACATGCTTCACCAGCACGCCGCCGCGAGTGCCCAGCGGCAGTCCGGGCACGTGATACTCCTGCGTGATGTCCGGTCGCACGCGGATGGCGGTGATCTCAGGCTGCGTGGAGCTGCCAACTGCTTGTCGTGCGATTTTTTGTGCCGCGCTGATGTAGCGGTCGAGCAAGGCAGGCGGCAAATCGCCGACGGTGATGTTGTCAAAGCCGTGACTGATCTCGTCCGTCGGAAACGCGGCCTTCGCATCAAAATCGACCGCGAGCAAATCACGCACGGCGTTTTGATACTCGGTGCGCGTGAGACGTCGAAAAGCGGGGCCTGCGATGGCTTTCGGTGGTTGAGCGTCGAGTTCGGTCGTCAACGCGGTGACGAGTTGCTCGTAACCGGGCTCATCCGGTCGCTTTTTGCCGATGGGCGGCATGTGACGGGCGTTGAGCTGCTTCACCACCTTTTCCCAAGTGGCCGGATGTTTCGCGATGCCATCCTGGAGAATCGAATCGAGATCCACGCCGCCTTTTTTCGTGTCTGAATCATGGCAGTCGATGCAGAACCGCTCCAGCGCGGCACGCGGCGGCTGGGCGATAGCGGTTGTCGTGATGAGGAGTAGGGCGGTGCGTCGCATGATGAAGTGAAACAGACACTCCTGTCTGTTTTTGGAAGGTTAAGAAGCAGACAAGAGTGTCTGCAACACGCCCGAGCTGTCCGCAAAGCGTTCCTGTTTCACGCCCGCTTGTTGGGCCATCGTGAGCCAGAGATCGGCCAGCGGGCGTTTGCCTTCGTAGTGGAAGTGGCCACGCTTCCAGTCGCCTCCGGCGATGAGCACTTGGAGGTCGGCGTAGTTATGCTGGTCGCCATCGCTGATGCCGCTGCCCATGACGAGCGTGGTGCTGTCGAGCAGGCCGGTGGCGCGAAGGCGCTCGACGACGTGCGCGTAGAACTCGACGTGGAAGCGATCAATCTTCGCCACGGCGGCCTTGGCTTCATCGCCCTTTGTGTGCGTGAGGACGTGATGGTTCTGCGGCTTGTCGAAGAGACCGTGAAACATGCGTGGCGAGTCCCAGCGCTCCGGATCAATGACGAGCGTGGCCACGCGGGTGAGATCGTTTTGAAAAGCGAGCACGAACAACTCCGCCTGGAGCCGTAGGTAGTCGCCACGCGTCTCGGGAATGCCCGCAGGCTCGGCGATGGGTGGCTGGCGCATCTGTTTGGCGATGCGCTCGGCCTTTTCGATGCGCTTCTCGGTGGCTCGAACGCTTTCGAGATACTCGCCGAGCTTTTCCTGGTCATCGCGACCGAGTCGGGCGTTCATCGCCTTCGCATCCGCGAGCACGGCATCGAGCACGCTGCGTGTCGCATCGCCATCGGGCCGTCCAAACAAGCGCTGGAAGACGGCGCGTGGATTTTTCTCCACATTCGCCGCGTAACCCGGCGCATACCACGAGATGCACTCGTGGTAACGCGTCTCCTTGTTGTCGGTGTGGTCGTTGGTGCTGAGTTCCAGCGAGGGGAGCAGCGTTTCGGCACCGATTTGGCGGGCGAGGATCTGATCCAGCGTCGTATTGGTCGGGAAACCGCCATCTAGCGTCTCCTGTGGTGCCGAGGAGGTCAGCCAGCACGATCCACACTGCGCATGCACGCCCGTGCCACCGACAAACTGCCGGTCGAGACCGGTGACGAGCGTGATGTCGTTCTTCACCTTCGCGAGCGGCGAAAGCGTGGGCGTGAGTTCCCAGTTCGCGCCGATCGTCTTCGGCAGAAACGCGGCCTGATTGTAGCCATTGGGCGTGTAGATGAAGGCGAAGCGTGGCGACGCGACTTGGGCGGCCTTGGCAAGGCTTTCGAAGAACGGCAGACCCAGCGTGACGCCAGCGGCGCGGAGGAAATGGCGGCGGGACGTGAAACAGACACTCCTGTCTGTTTTTGAGGATGAACAGACAGGAGTGTCTGTTTCACGGTTAAGCTTCGAGAACATGGCGTGATTCGAGGGTGTATTCGTCAGGGCGCAATTTGGCCTCCGTGGGGTTTTGAGCGATGTAACGGCGAAAAGCGGTGAGTTCGTCCCAATCGCGGACGATGCGGTCATAAGACTCATCCATCCAAAACTGGCCTTCCTGGCCAAGAGTGAGGTTGCAGGCCCGCGCTGAGGCACCTTTGAGACCTTTCAGCTCCTTGCTAAGGTCCGCACCTTCACGGAACTGCCACAGCAGATGAACGTGATTCGGCATGATCACAAATGCGTCGAGGTCGTAGCGGATCTGGTCGAACTTTAGAACCGAGCGAAGAACGCACTCACGGATCTCGTGCCGACGAAGACGACGAAGATGACAGGCACCATGACCGGCATCGAGCCACTTTTCGCGTGTTTCGATGAAGCGTTCGTCGTGCTCCTGCTCGACTGCCTTGCTCCACGGTTTCGGGTGATGTTCCAGCCATGCAGCGTGTTCACGTTTCCACTGATCAAGCAGCGTCTGCGGCAACGAATCTCCGAGGCGGAAGGTGATGAAGTAGCATGCCGCCTCCTGCTGCCAGTGCGGCAGATGCCGCTTCGAGCGGTCAATCTCCTGGAAGGGCTGGAAAGGGCGAAACTTCATGGCTTGCAGTGAAACAGACACTCTTGTCTGTTCTATTTGTTTGGGACAGACAGGAGTGTCTGTCTCACATTCCGAAACGGATACGACTTGGCAATCTCAACGATGATGCGGCTGAACTTCCAGCCATCTGCTTCCGCCGCCGCTTCGATCTGTGCGACCACGGGCATGTCATAGATCTCGAGTTGTCGTCCCAGCGCGTAGCTGAGCAGATGCTCGATGAAGCCGCGGGTGAACTCGTGCGGATGCTTGGTGAGGAGGGCCTTGTATTCGGCGGGACCGTCGAAGGCGGTGCCGCGCCACTCGGCGCGGGCATCGACGGGCTGCGAGCCGTCTTTGTCACGCCAGGCTCCGATGGCATCAAAGCGCTCCAAGGCGAAGCCCGGTGGATCGAGGCGCACATGGCAGGAGAAGCACGCGGACTTGTCGCGATGCTGCTCGAAGCGCTCGCGCACGGTTTGCGGAGCGGTTTGCGATTGCGGCTCGTCTTTGAGCGCGAAGGCGACCTTCGGCTCCTGCGGCGGGCGATTGAAGAGCGTCTCCAGCAACCATGCGCCGCGTTTCACCGGGCTGGTGCGCACCGGCAGCGAGGTCACAGTTAGCGGGCCGGCCATGGTCATGTAGCCGCCGCGTCGGGTGTCCTTGAGCGGCACGCGGAGCCATTTGGAGTTCTGCTTGGCATCGATGAGCACGTTGCTGTTCGTCGTTTTGGCGAGTGTGGCGGCGTCGATGTTATAAAGCTTCGCGAGGCGTCCATTGAGCCAGGTGTAGTCCGGGGCGAGCAGATCGAGAATGCTGCGATCCTCGACGAGCACGGTTTCAAACAGCAACAGGGCCTCAACGAGCATCGAACCATGCAGCGTCACCTTGCCCTGCGGACCGCTGTAGAAGTCTTTGAAGAGTTTAGGGTCCGGTTTGGCCGTCATGAGCTGATCCAACCGCAACCACTGCGTGGCAAACGACTCGCTCAACTCACGCACCCGCGCATCGCGCAGTAGACGACGCGTTTGTGCGTCCAGCACGGCGGGATCGTTCAGGTTTGCGCTCATCAACTCCTCATCCGGCGGCGCGGACCACAAAAAGTAGGCGAGTCGAGACGCCAGCTCATGATTCGCCAGAGGCTTCACGCTGCCGCGACCGACTCCCGCCTCACTGAGATACAAAAACTCCGGCGAGGCCAAAACGGCTGCGAGAGCCGCCTTCATCGCCTCTTCAAACGGCAAATCGCGATCCAGCGCCTCGTCGAAGACCTCGACATAGCGCTCCACCGCCTTCGCCTCGACCGGACGACGAAACGCCCGCGTCACAAAGCCCGCGAGACGCTGGCGTGCGGCGGATCGCTGTTCGCGTGACGACATCTTCTTCTCCGGCTCGGCTGCTGGCGCTGTGGCGACCGCCGTGGCGCCATTGGTGAGAAAAGCGAGATCATCGAAGAGCACGTAGTTCCCGCTGAACTTCGAGCCATCGAGTGTGAGACGCACGATGTGCTCGTTCTTTGGCGAACGGAAGGCGAAGAACGTATTCCCCACGCCTTCGCCTGTGATGAGCGAATGCGATAGCACCGAGCTGCCGCCGCCGCTGAAGTGCGCGGTCAGCGTGACCTTGCCGGATTCCTTGGCACGACTCAGCGCACACACGGCCAGCTCGGTGATGCCTTCGCCCACAGCTCCATTTTCGATCTGAAAGTCGAGCGTGAGCACTTTTTGCTGCTTTTCATGGTTCGTGAACAGCGACTCGCCCGAAGTCTCTCCCGCCGTGGAAAAGCCTGCGATCCACAAACCCTGCGGCGAGGTGATTTGCAGCGTTTTGGAGCCAAAAAGCACGCGAATCGCCTCTCCGGCCTTCACCACGGTGCTGCGCCCTGCTGCGTCCCAAACGCCACCCGTGCCCTCGGCGACCGCTGATTGCATCGCGAAGCGAAATTGGTAGTCCAGCGTCGAAACGGCTCCGTCCTTGGCCTGAAACGGGAGATTCAGATTGGGCGCGAACTCTTTCGAGGCCGTCCACGTGTTCGCTTCGCCTTCTTCGATCACTGGTGCGGCCTTCAGCGGCCTCGCGGGATCATGAATGAGCGAGCGGAAAACCGCGCTGAGCTGCGGCAGCTTCGGGCTGCTCACAATGTCACGCGCCGCGCTCAAATACTGTTCCAGCAGCATTGGCGAGAGATTCATCGCCTCGCCTCGATTGCGATAGCCGTGCTCCGCGCGGTTTTCGCCGGGCAAACCGAGTTCCGGCAGCAGCACGGGATACTTCAGCCCATACTCACGCACCGGCACCTCGACTTCAGTGCCCAACGAGCCGTTTTGCGGCTGAAAGTAGGCTTTGCTCGAAATCGGCAGCCGTTCCGGAAACATGAAAACATCCATCGGCAGCTCAAAGAGGTCGCGAACCGTGTTGTTGTATTCCAGCCGCGTCAGCCGCCGCAGCACCGGATTCCCCGGATCAGCCACGCCCAGCTCCAGATCAGGCCGCGCCGCGATGTCCATGATCCAAGCCATCAATTCCTGCCGCTGCGCCAAAGTCGGGTGCGATTTCTGCTTTGGCGGCGGCATCTGATGCGACTCGATCTTCTCAAACACCGAGCGCCAGATCCCGCGATCCCGCATCACCGCCGCCTCATCCGTGAACGACGACAAATCGAGATCGCCCTTCTTTAGCTCGCTGTCATGGCACTCCAAGCAATGCGCCTCCAAGAAGCCACGAAAATCCGCCCCCATCGCGGAGCTGGTCAGCAGGATCATCGCAAAGGTCGGAAATCTCATGTCGGGATGAAACGAAGCACACTTCATAACCTGACAGATGACTTTTCAGCCACTCAAATCTCGACGGTGGGCACTGAAGGGTGGAACTCACCTAGACCTGCTCACGGGTTATCAAAACGCTTTCCCGGCACCGGTTTGCCGTCTTCGATGAGCCACATGTCCTCGGCGTCGATGAAATGCCAGTCGCCGTAGAGGGCGAAGAGGTTCGCCTGGCGGAACTCGAGCTCCAAACGGACGACTTTGCCGACGAGGGGCTCCAGAGTGGCCTTTTTCCAAGTCAGCGTGTGGTGGAGCGATTTCGCGTTTCGCATGGGGATGCAGTCTTCGAAGCTCAAACCGGGTTGCGGCACGCTTTTGACATCGGTGATCTGGAAACGGACCTCGCCGAAGTCGGCGGCGGCGTTGACGGAGAGCTGTGCGGACTTGAGCAGCATCGGCTTTGACTGGATGCGGGCGAAGTCGCCGCGGGAGCGCAGGTGCATGAAGCCGTCTTTGCGCACGGTGTGCAGCAACACGGCGCTGGTGGGCTCTTGGGTGGCGTTTTTCGCGGCGCGTTCGCGACCATGCGCACCTTTGTGTGATTCGGAGTAGATGCGCACCTCGGTGTCGGTGGCGACGAGGCTGCTGGGACGGATTTGGGCGCAACCGTGCTGCGGGATGGGATTGAGTGAGATGAAGGGCTTCCTTTGGCCGCGGATGAAGTGATGGCCGTCGTAGCTGAAGGTGAGTTGAGAGTCGAAGTCGCCAAAGAACTGGTTGTAGCTGTTCACCGGCACGCTGCTGGAGTTTCGGAAGGTCCACAGCACGCCGACATAGCCCGGGCCGCTGCGAATCACCGGCATGCCGTAAAAGCCCACCGGGCCGTCCACGTCGAGCGCGTCGGGTTGCAGATGCAGCGTGGGTTCGCTCCACGTCGTGAAGTCACGCGTCTCACGCATCGCGAGGCGTCGGTCGCCCCAACCGGGACGAGCGGTAAGGACGTGCGTGTGATCGCTCTCGCGAAAAAAGCAAAACACGGGCGGCTCGGGTGCCCAGTCATCGGTAGCCCAATCGCCGTCTTCTTTGACCTGCCAATGCAGACCGTCTTTCGAGACAAGCGAGGCGGCCATGCTCATGTAGCGCTTTTTGCCCTCGCGCTTCGCGATCTCGTGCCAGCGATGCTTCGGATCAGCGAGCACCTGCTCAAACACCGCATCCGGATCCTGCCGACCGAACATTTTGAAGGGGAAACCATCCGCAGCGACGGGATCGTGATACACGCCGCTGCCCTGACCGTGCGTGAGGGTGAACACATGATGCGGCGCGAGCTTTCCGCCCTCCGGTTGCGCATCTGGCACCGGTAGGGGCTTCCACGCGATGCCATCCTCGCTCTGCGCGGCCATGATCGTGAAGGGACTCCATTTGATCGAGTAAATCATGCGCCACTGCCCGCTCGCCGCATCCCGCCACACCGACGGGAACACCATGGACGCATCAGGGAACTGCGGATCGGTGTAAGTGCCCGCTGCGACCGTCTCCGGCACGCTTTGCACCAACTCGGTGTTGTTCCACGCATCCCACCGCGCGAGATCCCAAAACGGCAGGGTTTTCTCAGCGGCGGTGAGCGACGAAGTGGCGAGAAGAAGAGCGAGATGGCGGAACATGGTGGTGATACGGCACTTTCTTTCGATTCACGCGCTAAGTGGCAAACTCGCGCCCATGACGACGTTTCACCATCACTTCATGAAACCGCTACTCGCTCTCTTTTTCGCCTTTTCCGCCTTCGCGGTCGAACCGCTCGCGCAGAAGGGCGATTTGCTCTTCAGCGATGATTTTGAGCGCAGCGAGCTCGGCGAGTGGCAGCCGCTGATTCCGAGCTTTGCGGTGCAAAACGGTGTTTTGAAGGGCTGGCAGACGCGTGACGACCACGGCGCGGTGGGACGTGTTTATCGGCCGATGAAGGATGTGGTGGTGGAATTCAAATTCATGCTGGACGGCTCCACGGGCTTCAACGCGGTCTTTGATGACAAGAACCACAAAGGCTCCCACGCCGGGCACATCTGCCGCGTGGCTTTTGCACCGAAACAGATCCGCATCGGCGACGACAAGGAGGGCGTGATGCGAAACGACATCTTCGAAATGCGCAAAGATCCCGCGAAGAAGAAGGAAGCGGACAAACTGCTCGTCGGTCGCGGCATCTCGGTGAATCGCGTCGTCGAGCCGAAGAAGTGGCACACGGTGCGCATCGAACTGCTCGGCGATGTGCTCCGCGTGACGATGGACGACGAACCCGCCGGCGAACTGAAGAGCCCCGGCATCGCCCACGAGACCAAGCAGAGCTTTCATTTCACCGTGAACGGCCCCGGCGTGCTTTTTGATGATGTGCGTATCTGGAAGGCGAACTGAATCACCGCTGATTTTATGATGACGCATCTCCTCACCCGATTTTTGACCGTTGCGGCTGTTTGCGCGCTTTCTGTGGCCGCCAAGGCGGAAGAACCCGCCACGCTGATGACCACACGCGGCAAGTTGCTCGCCAGCGAGGACTTTGCGGCGGCACCAGCGCCGTTCACGGGCAAGCCGGTGGGATTTGCGAGTGGGTTCAGCGGCTGGCGCTTCAATAGCTCGGCCACGGGTGGCAAAGGTGGGCGCTGGGAGATCGCAAATGGCGAGTTCCGCGGCATCGAGACGCCGGGAGCGAATCACCCGGCCACGGCTTCGTTTGGCATGACGTTTCAAGACGTGATCATCCAGTGCGAGGTGCGCCTCAACGACGTGCCAGATGAGGGACGGAAGTATCGCTCGCTGTTTGTGAAGGCCACGGATGCGAAGGACTACGTCATCTCGCTCAGCCTCGGCCAAGGCGGGCTGTTTTTGACGCCGTATGACGCGGACAAGATCAATCCCGCCACGAAGCAGCGCGAAAAAGGCACCACGGTGAAGCTCTTGAAGCCGATCAAGCTCAACGAGTGGCACACCGTCGTGCTCGAAATCCGAGGTGATGAGGTTGTTGGCACCTTGGACGGGCAAAGCATCACATTGAGCAATCCGCTCATCGGCACCGCGAAGCACAGCCTCATGCTCGGCGCGGGCACCGAGGCGAGCTTTCGCAGGCTGCGAGTGTGGGAATCGTTGCCGAATGCGGCGTGGGAGAAGAACAAGGCGAAACTCAATGCTGCTGCAAAGCCATGAGAGCAGCGCTTTGCCTTTGCTTATGGAGCACGTGCGTGATGGCGATCGAGCTGCCGAAGACGCTGCGGCTTGATCTTCAGCGTCCGATTGATCCGCGAGTCGCGAAGATCGAGGCGGGTGAGTTTGGCGGCGGGGAGGTGCATGTGGTTCGTGCGGCGGTCGAGGTGCGGGCGTTGTCTGGCAAGCTGAAGCCGGGCGATCAGCTCGTGCTGGCGGGAACGGTGTGGAAGGATGCTCGGTTCACCTTTGAAGGTCGCGGCACGGCGGGGGCGCCGATTGTCATTCGGCCGGAGAAGCCTGGGGGCGTGAGTTTCACCGGCGAATCGGCGGTGACGTTTCATGGCGAGCATCTCATCGTGCATGATCTCGCCTTTGTGGGCGTGACGGTGTCGAAAAACAATGAGGTGCTCTTCCGCGTGGGCAATGGCGAGGCGAAACCAGCGAATCACTGCATCTTCAATCGACTGCGCTTTGAGAACTGCGGCTCCATTAACCCGGCGGACTGGCCGAAGCTGCATCTCTGGCTGATGAGCATGCGCGGCCGTGGCAACACGGTGTCGAACTCGACCTTCAGCGGTTTCAAACACATCGGGCAGATGCTTGGCGCGGCGGAATTGCCGAAGGATGGCTTGCAGCAACTGCATGTGCTCAACAACCGCTTCATCGACCGGCCGAAGATCGATAATCAAAACGGCTACGAGATCCTGCAAATCGGCTGGAGCGGTGAAAAGGCCGCCGCATCGGGCTCTTTGATCGCAGGGAACGTTTTCGAGAACTGCGATGGCGAAAACGAGATCGTGTCGCTGAAGGCCTCCGACGTCGTGGTTCGTGAAAATCAATTTCTCGGCTGCCAGGGCGTGCTTTCGCTGCGTTTGGCGAATCGCGTGCTCGTCCAAGGCAATCTCTTTGACGGTCAGGGGCAGGAAAACGTCGGCGGCATCACGCTCGAAGGCTCTGATCATGTGCTCATCGGCAATACCTTCCGCCGTTTGGTGAAGCAGCGGAACTACTACTTCTGGACCATCGCCATGGCCTCTGGCAGCGCCGAAAACTACGGCGACAACGGCGATGTCGCTGGCTACGGCCGCCCGAAGAACATCTTCATCACCCAAAACCGCTTCGAGCACTGCGACTCCCGCATCGCCGCTGGCACCTACTTGAGAAAGGAGTTCCCGCTGCTGCCGAAAAACATCCGCGTGGAGCAAAATGTCTTCATCGGCACAAAAGCGACCACCGTCTTCGATTTCATCGCCGACGATCCAAGCGGCGCACTGCCAAAAGAACTTCATGAGTCCAAAAACACCTTCGAGCCATGAAACACCTGCTGCTTTACCTCTTCGCCCTCTGCCCTTCGCTCTTCGCGGCGCAGCCAAATATCCTGCATGTCCTCGCGGATGACATGGGATGGAATGCGCTGAGCTGCTACGGCAACAAGGACCTGCAAACGCCGAACTTGGATCGGCTCGCGGCGCAGGGGATGCGCTTCACGCAGGCTTATGCGGATGCGCAGTGCTCGCCGACGCGGGCGGCGTTTCTTTCGGGGCAATACGGGGCCCGCACGGGTGTGTTCAAGGTATTGAACGAGAAGGAGCCGTCGTTTGCGCCGATGCGCTCGGCGGAGGCGAAAGATGCGCTGGGGCCGGAGACGGCGACGCTGGCGACCACGCTGCGCAAAGCGGGCTACACGACGGGCATCAGCGGCAAGTGGCACATCGCGAACAACTACGCCGTGGCTGCCATGCGGAAGCGTGAGGGCTACTTTGACTCCTACGGCTTCGATTTTGCCGGTCCGGCCAATGGGAACGAGCATCACGAGGACAAGACGGTCACCGCCATCACGGATGACATCATTGGGTTCATCGAATCGAATCGCAGTAAGCCTTGGTTTGCGTTTGAGTCGCATTTCAGCCCGCACACAAAGCTGGAGGCACCGGAGGCTTTGATCGCGAAACACGTCGCCCGCGGCTTCAAGCGGTCGGCGGACGATGAAGGCAAGTCCACCGAGCGCCCCATCGCGAACTACCTCGCCATGCTGGAGCATCTCGACAACGAAGTCGGCCGCTTGCTGGCGAAACTCGATGCGCTGGGCCTCGCGGAGAACACGCTCGTGATTTTCACCAGCGACAACGGCGGCCTCTCCCGCGTGACGAACAATGCGCCGCTCCGCGAAGGCAAAGGTTCGCCTTACGAAGGCGGCATCCGCGTCCCGCTGATCGTGCGCTGGCCGGGCAAGGTGAAGCCTGGAAGCGAGTGTGACGTGCCAGTGCATACCGTGGATTTTTATCCGACGTTCATCAAAGTGGCTTCGGCTTTAGCCGAATCGAGGAAACCAGATGCGGCTAAAGCCGCAGCCACTTTAGACGGCGAGAGCCTCCTGCCGCTGCTCACGCAAACGGGCACGCTCCAGCGCTCCGCGTTGTTCTGGCACATGCCCACCTACACCACGAACTACGGTCGCACGCCCTGCGCCGTCATTCGCGAGGGCGATTGGAAGCTCATCCACTGGTTCGGCGACTACCTCGACACCACCGGCTTCACGCCCGACGACAAACCCTACGGCAAACTCGTCGTCGGCCCGCGCACCGAGGTCTTCAACCTCCGCGAAGACCCCTACGAAACCCACAACGTCGCGACCGAACGCCCAAAGAAGACCACGCACCTCACCAACGCCCTCAACGCCTGGCTCAAACGCACCGGCGCGAAGCTGTCGACGCCAAATCCCGACTTCGATGAGAAGCGCTGGTGGGCGTCGGGCAGTGAAAGATGATCCACTCTCACTTTCCCATGATCCGCCTGCTGCTTCTCCTGCTTTCGCTCTGCTCGTCGCTGTGCGCGGCTCCGCCAAACGTCCTTTTCATCATCGTCGATGACCTTACGACGACACTTGGCTGCTACGGGCATCCGCAGGTGCGCACGCCGGGCATGGATGCGCTGGCGGCTCGTGGGGTGAGGTTTGAGCGGACTTACACGCAGTTTGCTTTGTGCAATCCCTCGCGCTGCTCGTTTCTCACGGGCTGCTATCCGGAGAAGACGGGTGTGATGAATCTCACGACGAGCCTGCGCAAGGCGCTGCCGGACGTGGTGACGCTGCCGCAGCACTTCAAGGATCACGGCTATGCCACTGGACGCGTGGGCAAGGTCTTCCATGTGCCTGATCCGAAGACGAAGCTCGATGTCGAGCTCGGCTCCGCGCTGCACAAGGACAACGAAATCCTTGTCGAGGCCAAAACCGCGAACGATCCCGAGGACAAACCGCGCTCGAAGGCCAAGGGCGAGGGCTACAACCGCACTTACGCGGCCTCATCGCGGCCTGCAGCCGATTTCACCGATTATGCGATCGCGGACGATGCCATCGCCACGCTGGAGCAATTCAAGGCGAAGTCGTTTTTCCTCGCAGTGGGCTTCATCCGGCCGCACACGCCGTTTGTGGCCCCGAAATCGTTCTTTGAGGCCATCGACAAGACCAAGCTCACGCTGCCGCCGTTTTATCGCGAAGGCGGTGAAGACCTCGCGTCGCTCCCGAAAGCCTCGTTGCGACCCAACAACAACGTTTTCCGCTATGCGGCTCCCAATCGCGATGAGGCCCGCGATGCGATGCAGGCCTATCTGGCCTCCACAAGCTTCGTGGACTCGCAAATCGCCCGCTTGCTCGAAAAGCTGCGCGAACTGCATCTCGACGAAAACACCATCATCGTGCTCACCGGCGATCACGGCTATCAACTCGGCGAACACGGCTTGTGGGCCAAACAGACGCTTTTTGAAGGCGCGAATCATGTGCCGCTCATCATCGCCGCGCCCGGTGTGAAGCCCGGCAAGCGCAGCGGCCTCGCCGAGCAGGTGGACATCTATCCCACGCTCTGCGATCTCGCCGGATTGCCCAAGCCCAAGCATTTGCAAGGCCGCAGCCTCAAGCCCATGCTCGACGATCCCGCCGCGAAAGGAAAGCAGGTGGCCATCAGCACCATGATCGCCCCGCACACCAAACAACGCGGCCACAGCCTGCGCACGGATGCTTTCCGCTACATCGCCTGGGAAGGCGGCGAAGAGCTGCTTTACGATCTGCGCACGGATGCCGATGAGTTGCACAACCTCGCCAAGCAACCTGCGCAGGCTGAACGTATGAACCGAATGCGCGAGCGACTCGCGGCGCATCTCCAAAGCATCACCTCGCCATGAAACTCGGTCATTTACTCACCTGCGCGATCCTCAGCTCATCCATCGCGATGGGTGAGGTCATCACGATTGATCCCGCCTTGCGGCTTCGTGCCATCGAGGAAAGCGCCACGCCGGTGCGCGAGGGCGTGCCGTTCTGGAATCAGAACGCGGTGCAGTTTCAGTTTGCGCCGTCTTTTGACTTCAAAGCCGTTCCAGAGGCACGCACGTATCGTTTCAGCATCCAGCCTGCGAAAGGCGAGGCGCTCGTTTTCACCGCAGACAAGCCCACGGCCTCGCTGGCACCAATTTGGACACAATTGAGCACCGGAAAGGCTATGCTGACCGTGCGCGGGCTCGATGCGAAAGGTCGCGAAATGGGTGAAACCATGACGCGGAGTTTTCATCGTGCGGCGGTGCTGCCGAAGTCGTATGCCGCGCCTGCTTTGCCGTGGAAGGAGAGCGCTGGCGTGGCGCTCGATGCGCTGGTGCATTCGCCGGATCTGAAATGCTGGTTCACGACTGGCGTGCCGGAGGAGAAGTTTCATCTCTACCGTTACCCTTCGAAGATCATTGGTGCGGCGGCTGCCGCGCTGGCGATCTACGCCTCGCAAACACCTGCGCCTGCGGATGCCGCCGAGGCCTTGGAGGCTTCTCGACGGGCGGCGGACTACCTTTTGGCGATGTGCTTCGAGGCGGGTAGCGCGTGGGGCTTTCATCCGCCGACGTATCACCCGACGATATTTGCGGAGCGGATGAAGGGTCACATGAATCCCGCGAACTACATGACGAACTGCGGCGCGGAAGGCGGCGGCTACTTTCTCGATGTGTATGCGGCCACGAAGGACGAAAAGTATCTCCACGCCGCCGTGCACATCGCCGAAACCTATGCCAAGCAGCAACGCGAAGACGGAAGCTGGCTGCTCTTTGTCTCGCCACGCGATGGCAAAGCCGTCACGGACAACGTGCTCATCCCCACACTCGTGATCGAGTTCCTTGAGCGACTCGCGCAGGTCACGCAGGAGCATCGTTTCAATGTTGTGCGCGACAAAGCCATCGCCTGGATGATGCAGAACCCCGTGCGCACCTGGAACTGGCAGGGACAGTTCGAAGACGTGCAGCCGCAGCCGCCGTATGAAAACCTCACGAAGCACGAAGCGGGCGACTTTGCCATCCACCTGCTCGAAACGGCTCCACAAGATGCCGCCAAGCGCCAGCTCGCGCTCGATTTGATCCGCTTCGCCGAAGATCAGTTCGTCATGTGGTCGCAACCGCCCGCCGACACGCCGAACAAGCAAAACGACGACGGCACCGCCGCCGCCCGCACGAAGCGCTGGCTGCTCCCGTGCGTGCTCGAGCAATACCGTTGCTGGGCGCCCGTGTGTGCTAGCAGCGCGAAACTGATGCGCATGTATCTCGCCGCTTATCGAGCGACCCAAGACCCGCTCCACCTCGAAAAAGCCAAAGCGCTCGCCTCAACGCTCACCCACACCCAATCCACCGCCAAAGCCCCCGGTCGCTATCAAACCTGGGTGATGCAGAATCCGCCGACGATGTGGTTCAACTGCGAACTCATGGCCGTGCGTGCGATGCGTGAGTTGGCCGATGCGGATGCAAGGCGGTGATGGTCATAACGACAGGCCGTTCTTGGCCAACAAAATGACTCAGGCTTCTCATGCAGATTCAGTTGTTTGAGTCCGTATCTGGTCATGCCATGAAACCGCTTTACCTCGCCCTGCTCTCTCTCCTCTCCTCCACCATCGCCCCGGCCGCCATCGAAGGGGAAAACGAGCATTTCAAATACCGGCTGCCCACACCAGATGAGCCCTACATCGACACGCAGCGGGACAATCGCATGTTTGCCTTCCTCGGCACGAAGATCATGCTCTCGGAGGATTGCGGGAAGACGTGGCCGCATGTGGCGGAGTTCCCGGAGGCGCAGGACATCACCTTCAGCGTGCTGTTGAAGAACGGTAACGTGCTCTTTGCCACGCGGGAGCGGCTTTTTCTCAGCACCGACAATTTGAAGACGCATCGCGAGATCGTCGTGAAGCAGCCGGAGGGCGGTGACTATCGCCCACACACGCCGGTGGACCCGAAGAACCCCGGTTGGTATTTCCACTCGCTGGATGGCGAGCATTGCTTCGAGGTCGGCGGGAAGGAAATGCTGGTGTGGGGGAACTACTGCAACGTGCTCGGTGGCGCGGTGCCGGTGAACATTTACTATTCCACCGACAGCGGCGAGACGGTGAAGCTGGCCTACTCCTTCGGCCAGAATCCGAAGTTCCAGCAGAAGGGCGCGAAGCCGGAAGACGCGATGCTCGGCAATCCCGAGAACAAGCTCATAGCACGCCACATCCACAATGTGACCTACAACCCCGTGGAGAACGCCTTTTACGCCGTCACGGGCGACATCGACCGCGGTCACGGCAACGAGTGCCACTGGATTCGCGGCACTTACGATGCGGCGGCGGACAGGTGGGACTGGCAGCTCGTCATCAGCGTGAACTCGAACTCACGCTTCAAATGCGGCGGGCTGAACTTCATCGACGGCAAATGCCACTGGATCGCGGATGCGAACGGCCTCGCCATCGCCAACCGCTACGACCGCGGCATCTTCGTCTGCGATCCGAAGGACATCACGGACACGTCGAAGCACACGATGCTCTTCAATCCCGGCTACGAATCGGCCAACATGCTCTACGAGGACGGCGTCTTCGTCGCCACGCACTGCGCTCCGGCCTCGCCGTATGGCTGCGGCATCATCTGGTCTGGCGACAAGGGCAAAACATGGGCGCAATATGACCTGAAGGAGTTCGGTGCCCGCAGCGGTTGCCGCATCAACCGCAAAAACAGTGACGGCTGGTTCCGCATGGATTTGCGCAAAGGCTGGATCGAGCGGGCGGAGGTGCTGTTTCTCAAACCCAAGAAGTGATTGACGTGAGAGCATTCATTTTCGCTATTTTGAGTGTTCCTGCCGCAGCCTGGACTGCCGAGGTGCTCGTGCAACCCCGCGTGTCCGTGGTGGAGCGCGAGGGCATTACCGGCGCGGGGCAGGTGGTGCAGGCGGGAAAACGGCTGCTGGTGCTCTACCCGAATCATCCTGATGACTTCGGCGGCAGTGGTGGTAGTGGCGCGAGCGTTTCGGAGGATGGCGGCGCCACGTGGCAGGCTCAGCCCGATAACTGGCCGCTCGGCAAAACGGTCGATGTGTGGGCAGATCGGCTGCGAAACGGCGACTTGATCGCCATCGGCCTGAAATGGGCACCTGATCCGAAGAAGCGCGGCGAACTCGGAACGAAAGACGTGCCCGCCGATGCCTACCAACTCGGGACCAGCACCGATGGCGGTCGCACGTGGCGCGAGAAGCCGATGGTGATCGAGCATCCAGCAGAGTTCGGCATCATCGCACGGCCGTTGCCGCATGTGTTTGAGGATGAAAGCGGCATTCTTTTCATGCCCGCGTATGCCTGGGGCAAAGCAGGCAATCACGCGCTGCTCTTGCACTCCAAAGATCGCGGCAGGCACTGGTCGGTGCTATCCAGCATCACGACCGCCGCCGCGATGGTGAAAGCGGGTGCATCGGTAACGACGCCGTGGCTCGAAACGACCGTCTCACCGACGCAAAACGGCGACTTCCTCGCCATCGTGCGCACCGGCAGCAGCGCGAAGTCATCGCTCGTCAGCGTGCGCTCGACTGATCACGGCAAAACATGGTCTGCACCGGAGAAAATGACCGCCGCAGGCAAACTGCCCACCTTGCAACTCCTCCCCAACGGCACGCTGGCCCTGCTCACCGCGCACACGAAGAACCACTGCCGCATTTACTTCTCCGCCGATGGCAACGGACGCGAATGGAGCACCGCGCACGTTCTTTCCAGCCAAAGCGGCGGCAATGCGGGCATGACCGTCTCCGGCAAGGACTCGCTCCTCGTCATCTCGCCCGCGAACAAACGCATCGATGCTTGGCGCGTTTCTTTGGGATCGAATCGCACGTTCGCAAAGGAACTGGCCACGCCGAAGGACATCACCTTCACGAAAGGCGAGCTGACGTGGTCCGGCGATGCTGCGAGCTACCGCGTTCGGCCCGTTTTGATCAAACCAGGGGCGGGCTACGAGGACACGGAAGTGCTCCCGCATGCCGCAATCGTGACCCCGGAGTGCAAACTGCCCCTCGGACGCCAGCTTTTGATTGGCGGGACGTATGTGTTTGAGATCAGCGCCGTGGATCGCGCAGGACAAGTGTCCGCAGCGGCTCGCAGCGCCGAGTTTTTGAACCGGTAAAACCATGCGTCTGCTCATCCCGCTCTTCCTGGTGTCTTCGTGCCTTGCCGCCGACGATCTCACCGTGCTCGATCCTGCATCCAAACCGGCGGAAGCCTTCGAAAACTGGCTCATTGGCGAGTTCAACAAGCTCTGTGACAAACGCAGCGAGGCCTTTGAGGCGATGATCAAGAGCGAGGCTGCGTGCAAACGCTGGCAGGAGGAACGGCGGGCGTTTTTTCTGGAGCGGATCGGCGGACCGCCGGAGCGCACGCCTTTGAATCCGCAGATCACGGGCACGTTGAAAGGGAAGGGCTATCGCGTGGAGAAGATCATCCTGGAGACGCGTCCGTCATTTCATCTCACGGCAAATCTTTACCTGCCGGAGACGCCGGCGCCGTGGCCTGCGGTGCTGGTGCCGTGCGGTCACAGTCATGAGGGGAAGGCGGCGGGTCAGTATCAGCTCGTCTGCATGCTGCTGGCACGACATGGCATGGCGGCGATCTGCTACGACCCCATCGGCCAGGGAGAGCGCTACCAGATGCTCGATCTGGCGAAGGAACGCGCGGTGTTCGATGATGCGCCGCATGTGAAGGTGCCGCATCCGAATGTGCGCCTCCTCTGCACCACCGAGCACACGATGACGGCCATCAGCAGCGCCCTGGTCGGCTCGAACGCAGCGCAGTTCCGCATCTGGGACGGCATGCGCGTCATCGACTATCTGCAGAGTCGGCCGGACATCCTGGTGGACAAGATCGGCTGCACCGGCAACAGCGGTGGCGGCACGGAGACGGCGTATTTAATGGCGCTGGATGATCGCATCCTTGCCGCGGCGCCGGGTTGCTACCTCACAACCTTCAAAAAACTCATCGAGACCAAGGGTCCGCAGGATGGCGAGCAGAACATCGCCGGGCAGATCGCCTTCGGCATGGATGAGGCGGACTACTGCATCATGCGTGCGCCGAAGCCCACGCTCATCTGCGCGGGCACGCGAGATGTGACGTTCGACTTCGGCGGCACGTGGGAGCTGTTTCGCGATGCCAAGCGCTTCTATTCGCGCCTCGGCCATGCGGACATGATCGACATCGCGGCTCCGGATGCGCCACACGGTTTCACGCTGCAATTGCGCGAGGCGGTGACGCGATTCATGGCGCGACATCTTCTCGGCAAAGACATCGTTGTGCACGAGATCGCGAAACTGCCGGATTCATTCAACGACGAGGAGCTTCGAGCTTTCAGCGTGCCGGAATGGACGCCTGAGCAACTTCAATGCACGACGAAAGGGCAGGTGATGCTCATGCCCGGCGAGCGCAGTGTTTTTCAAATCAATGCGGAAACCGCCGCGAAGCTCAAATCGGCCCGTGAAAGCGGCTTGGGGCCGAAAACCATCCGCGATGCCATCGGAGCGTCCGAAATGATCCCGGAGTCGCAAGTCGAGAGCATCGCGAAGATCACCCGAGAAGGCTTCACGATCGAAAAACTGGCTTTGAAGGCCGAAAACGTATTCAGTTTGCCCGCGCTGCTTTACTCGCCCGCAAAGCCGAACGGAAAGGCCATGCTCTATCTGCACGACCAGAGCATGAAAACCGACACGGAAGCCATCGAACAGCTCGTGAAAGCTGGAAACACCGTCCTCGCCGCCGAACTGCGCGGCATCGGCGAGACAGAGACGGGATTCCGGCGCAAAGGCTACGGAGCAGGCCGTTTCGGTCGCGACAATCTCGAAATCCTCACCGCCTACCTCATGGACAAGAGCTACGTCGGCATGCGTGCGGATGATGTGCGTGGCTGGGCGCGTGTTTTGAAGGCGAGGTCGTCCGAGGTGAGCCTCATCGCCATCGGCGAGGCGGCCATTCCCGCCCTTCATGCCGCCGCGCTGGAGCGTGACGCCTTTGCCAAAATCACGCTGCGCCGCATGATCGCGAGCTACGAGATGCTGGTGGGCGCTGATGAAACCTTCGACCAGTTGGCGAACATGGTTCACGGCGTGCTGCGGCACTACGACCTGCCGGATTTGATCCAGCTCGCAGGCAAGGAACGCATCGTTATCGAGCAAACGGTGAATGGCATGGGTCTTGAGACGAATACAACCCCATGAAGCCAATTCTATTAGCGCTCGCCATCAATGCCGCTGCTTTGCATGCAGACCCGCTTTCACGCGAAGTCATCGTTGCTCCCGGCGCTGTCTGGAAGCGCCACACCATCGACAACACCTCGCACGGCGCGGATGGCGTGAAGCTCGGTGACTTTGATCGCGATGGACGGCCGGACATTGTCACCGGATGGGAGGAAGGTGGTGTGGTGCGGATTTACACAAACCCTGGCACGGCAAAATTGCGCGAGCCGTGGCCGCAGATCACCGTGGGCAAGGTCAAGAGTGTCGAGGAGGCGATTTTCACCGACCTCGACGGCGATGGGAAGCTGGAGGTCGTCAGCGGCACGGAGGGAAACACGCGCACGCTCTACTGGCATCGCGAAATCGAGGGGAAATGGCGTACGGATGCCTTTCCGGCCGCGCAGAACACGCAGATGTGGATGCAGGCCGCCGCGCTCGATCTCGATGGCCAGCACGGCGCAGACTTGCTCGTGGCCTCCAAGAACAAAGACGCCGCCGTCGGCTGGCTTCAGGCTCCGGCGCGCGCGGACGACCTCGGCGCGTGGTCATATCACAAGTTGCGTGCCTCCGGCTGGGTCATGTCCGTCACGCCGAATGACATGGACAACGATGGCGACGCGGACGCCGTCATCAGCGACCGCAGAGGCAGTCGCACCGGCGTCTTCTGGCTCGAAAATCCGGGCGTGGAGGCGAATCGCAGTCACGCGGCATGGAAAGAGCACGCCATCGGCGTTTTGGGCAAACAGGTCATGTTTGCCGACATCGGCGATGTGAATGGCGACGGGCGCGCGGACGTGATCGCTGCCGCGAAGCCGGTCGAAATCGTCATTTGCCTCCGCCAGGCCGACGGTGGCTGGCAGGAGCATGTTTTGACTCTCGCCGGCTCCAATCTCGGTGACGCTAAAGCGGCGAAAATCGCCGACGTGAACGGCGACGCACTGCCCGACCTGCTTTTCACCTGCGAAAACGCCAAAAACGAGCGCGAGGGCATGGTGTGGCTCGAACAACAGCGCGGCGGCCCGTGGAAGCAGCGCACCCTCGGCGGTCCGGAGGGTGTGAAGTATGACCTGATGCAGACACTCGATCTGGATGGCGACGGCGATCTCGACGTCATCACCTGCGAGGAACGCGACCAGCTCGGTGTCGTGTGGTATGAAAATCCGCATCGCTAATGAATGTGCAGGCTGGTTCGTTTCACCGGCATGAGTGCCGACCGTGTCCTTGTCGCCCTGCTTTTCGTGCTCGTGCCCTGGTTTGTCCTGAACTGGGGTGGGAGGAAGGAACCGGCTTTTGCAGGCATTCTGGCGCGTCTCCAGCACGAATGCGATCCGGACAACCCCGAGGCCGATTACTCGTGGTCCCAGGGCACCATGCCGACAGAGCGGAAACGCGAGGCCATCATCGAAGACTGCCGGAAAATCGGGCCGGTGCTGCTGCCACAAATTCACCAGCAGATCGAGCGCGGGAGGGATGAGGAGGTGCGCGGCATGCTTGTCGTGATTGCTGCCGCGCTCGGCGACGGGGATTCGATTAAGCATGCAGGCAGGCTCCTGGCCTGGTCCGACTTTCCCGCCCTGCGCATCTGCGCGGCGAAGACGCTGCGACGTCTTCAGGACGCACGTGGCTTCGAGTGGTTTCTCGATGCGCTGGATGACGACCACTTCGTCGTCAACGGCGCCTGCGGCAGCTTGCGGGAGCGTTTTTATCCGGTGCGCAACATTGCCCGCGCATCGCTGCGGGAGATCGCCGCACGCCATCCTGAAGATCGCGCGATGGGAAAATGGGTCGGCTGGTTGGAGCGTTTGGCTGACGGTGAAACCTTGGAGCATCTCTCGGAGCGTATGAGTAGAGCCAGAGTGCTTGAATTGGAGGCTCAGGCACGAGAGATGATCCGCACACAAACGAAGCGGTGAACCCGGCGTAAGGCAGCTCTTCGGGAACCGTACCTTGCTACGTTCATGCAGGCACGAGTCACCAGCCTTATCTCCCTCGTTTTCGTCATTGCCTCTCATGCGTCCGACATGACGCCGGATCAGCGGGCGTTCTTTGAGTCGAAGATCCGGCCGGTGCTCGTGAAGCAGTGCTACGAGTGCCATTCGCAGACCTCGAAGAAGCTCGGCGGCAAGCTGCTGCTCGACGCGCCGTCCGAAATGATCGCCGGTGGCGAATCGGGGCCTGCCGTGATCCCCGGCGAACCCGACGAAAGCCTCATCGTGCAGGCCGTGCGCTACGACGGTCTCGAAATGCCGCCAAAGAAGCGGCTGCCGGACAACATCGTGAACGATTTCGTCGAGTGGGTCAAAATGGGCGCACCTGACCCGCGCACCGAACCGCCGAAAGTCGTCAAAAAAGCCCCGCGGGAGCCCCTGTGGTCCCTGAAGCCCATTTCCGACCCCAAGCCGCCGAAAGTCCAAAATACCGCGTGGCCGCGCCAAAGTCTCGACGCCTTCATTTTGGCCAAGATCGAGCAAAACGGCCTCGAAGCCGCCCCCGATGCCGAAAAGGCCATTTTGAAGCGCCGCCTCTCCTTCGATCTCATCGGCCTGCCACCGTCGGACTCGTCTGACATTTCAGACCTGTCTGACTATGTCGATGCGCTGCTCGCTTCGCCCCACTTTGGAGAAAAGTGGGGCCGTCACTGGCTTGATGTGGCACGCTACGCCGAATCGAATGGCAACGACGGCCTCTCGCGCAATCCGAGCTTCCCGCATGCGTGGCGCTATCGCGATTACGTCATCCGCGCCTTCAATGAAGACCTGCCGTATGATCGTTTCATCGCCGAGCAGATCGCTGGGGACTTGCTTCTAGCGGATTCACCCGCGCAGCGAGACAGCCAGCTCATCGCCACCGGCCTGCTGGCGCTCGGCGCAAAGCCTGCGAAGGCCATGAACGAGAACTTCGAGATGGATGTGATCGCTGATCAGATCAACGTCATCGGCAGCGGCATCCTCGGGCTCAGCGTTGGCTGCGCACGCTGTCACGATCACAAAACCGATCCCATCCCGACGCGCGATTACTACGCGCTCGCCGGCATCTTCCGCAGCACGGAGACGATGTGGGGTGCCGCGGCGCATCAGGGCCTCACAGCACCGCAAACACCGCTGCACGAGCTTCAAGCCGCCGCCAAAGTGCTGCCGCGAGCCGAGGTGGAATCGGCCATCGCCGCCAACAAGCCGCGCAAAACACCCGCCAAAGCCGCCTTCACCTACACCGCCGATGCACCGCTCGCCATGGGCGTGCGCGACGCCAAAAAGATCGAGGACTGCAAACTCAACATCGACGGCGAATCCAAAAAACTCGGTGCTGCCATCCCGCGCGGCTTCCTCAGCGCCTGCGGCGGCGGCACCGTCACCGACTTGAAGCAAAGCGGCCGCCTCGAACTCGCCAAGTGGCTCGCCAGTCCGCAAAACCCGCTCACCGCTCGCGTCTTCGTCAATCGCGTGTGGCTCCAACTCTTCGGCGAAGGCCTCGTCACCACCCCGAACGACTTCGGTCTCTCCGGCGAACGCCCCACGCATCCCGAACTCCTCGACCACCTCGCCACCCGCTTCATGCGCGAAGGCTGGAGCATCAAAAAACTCATCCGCAGCATCGTCCTGAGCCGCACCTATCAAATGGCGTCGCGCAGCGGCACTGCGCCGATGTTTTCGCATCATCTTCGTCGTCGTCTCGATGCCGAAACGATCCGCGATACGATGCTCTTCGCCACCGGCGATCTCAATCCGCAGCCAGCGACCGGCTCGCTCATCCAGCATCGCGATGTCCTCATCAATGAACTGCCCTCGCTGCATCAGCCCAGCTCGCAGCGCAGCGTCTATCTGCTCATGCTGCGCAACTCGATGCCGCCGGAGCTCACGCCCTTCAATTTGCCCGACGCCACCACCGTCGTGGATCAGCGTGACAGCTCCGCACTCGCCACGCAGTCGCTTTACCTGCTGAACAACGCCTTCGTCATCGAGCAATCCCGCCGCTTCGCGAAACGACTGCTCCAAACACCTGCTGAATCCGAAAAACGCATCGCGCAGGCCTATCGTCATGCTTTGGGCCGCGACGCCACCGCCGCCGAACTCCAGCGCGGCCTCGATTTCCTCCGCGAGGCCGATGCGATGCTCGTTTCGACGCAAACCGACCACCCACGCCGCGAACTCGACACCTGGGCCGCGTTTTGCCAGGCCCTGCTCGCCAGCAACGAACTGCGCTATGTGGATTGAGCGTCTCGTCATCTTCGCCGCCTTTGCGATCCACGCTCAAGCCGTGGACTTCACGCGCGACGTGCGCCCCATCCTCGCGTCCAAATGCTACGCCTGTCACGGCCCCGACGAAGAAAGCCGCGAGGCCGATCTGCGCCTCGACATGCCCGCGAAGGATTTCGACACGAAAACCTTCCTCCAACGCATCACCACCACCGATCCCGATGACGTGATGCCGCCGCCGAAGTCCCCCAAACCGCTCACCGCCGCTGAAAAAGACGTTTTGCGTCAATGGATCGCGTCGGGTGCGAACTACGAGCCGCATTGGGCCTTTCAGCCGATTCGGAATCCGAAGTCTCATCACGACATCGATGGCTTCATACGCGCCGAATTGACCAAACACGGCCTCCAGCCCGCCCCGCGTGTTAATGCGAGCACCCTCATCCGGAGGCTCTATCTCGATCTCATCGGCTTGCCACCACCGTCTGACATGTCAGACGTGTCGGACCTGTCTGACGAAACCTACGCCGCGCTTGTGGACCTCCTGCTCTCCGATCCCCGCTTCGGCGAACGCTGGGGCCGCCACTGGCTCGACATGGCCCGCTACGCCGACTCAAACGGCTTCCTCGGAGACGGCCTCCGCCCCAATGCCTACCGCTACCGCGATTGGGTCATCCAGGCCTTCAACAACGACATGCCGTATGACGAGTTCACCATCGCGCAAATCGCCGGAGACCTTCTGGACAACCGAGAACCGGGAACAGAGAACCGAGAACTGTCCCCCGGCACCGGCTTTCACCGCAACGCCGCGCTGAACACCGAAGCGGGCGTCGATAAAGAGGAAGCCCGTTACCAAAACCTCGTCGATCGCGTCAACACCATCGGCCGCGTGTGGATGGGCCTCACCATCGGCTGTGCGCAGTGCCACACACACAAATACGATCCGATCACGATCCGCGATTACTACAGCTTCTACGCCTTCTTCGATAACACCGAGGACCGCGACGACGCGAAGACGAAAGCTCCGCTCCTCGCCGAAGTCTCCAAAGACCGCCGCCAGACCTACGTCCACCTCGCAGGCGACTACACGCGCCGCGGCCCCGATGTGATGCCTGCCACGCTTTCCGCGCTTCCCACTCAGGCTGGCAACACGCGTCTCGAACTCGCCAAGTGGCTCGTTTCGCCACAAAACCCGCTCACCGCTCGCGTCGCGGTGAATCACATCTGGAGCAAGCTCTTCGGCCAAGGCCTTGTGCGCACGCCCGACGACTTCGGCACCAGCGGCGAAGCCCCCAGTCACCCCGAGTTGCTCGACTGGCTGGCCACCGACTTCATGCGCCATGGCTGGAGCCGCAAACAGCTGATCAAACGCATCGTGATGAGCGAAACGTATCGGCAAGCATCCCAGCATCCGTTAGATCAGGCCGAACCTCTGAATCGGCTGCTCTTCCGCCAAAACCGCGTCCGCCTCGACGCAGAAGTCCTGCGCGATTCCGCGCTGGCCGTCAGTGGCCTTCTCAAACCCACCATCGGCGGCCCCAGCTTTCGTCCGCCGCTGCCAGAGGACGTTTTCGATGTCGGTCGCTCATCGAACTGGCGTGCCAGCCCTGGCGATGAAATCTACCGTCGCAGCCTTTACATCATCACGCTGCGCAGCGTGCTCTATCCCACGCTCACCACCTTCGATGCGCCAGACGCCGCCGATGCTTGCGTGCGCCGCGAGCGCTCGAACACGCCGCTGCAAGCCCTCACGATGATGAATGACGGCGTCTTCGTCGAAGCTGCGCAGGCGCTTGCGTTGCGTGTGCTGCGTAAGAGCCGAAACCATCTGCCGCATCTGTTCCAACTGGTCCTGAACCGCCACCCACGCGCCGAGGAACTGCAACGCCTGGAAGTTTTCCACCGCGAGCAGAAGGCCCGCGTGCAAAGCGGCGGTGAAGCGGCACTCAAGCTGCTTGGCAGGATTGAGAAGGCGGTTTCACCTTCTGAAGCCGCCGAAGCGGCCACCTTGGTTGCCACCGCTCGAGTGTTGATGAATCTGGATGAGTTTATCAACCGTGAGTAGGCGAAGCGCTTGATTCGCCGTCGCAACACCCTCCTTACTTCGCCCGTTTAAACACAGATGCTCACCCTCTTCTCCAAACAGTCTGCCAATCGCTACTGCGACGGCCTATTGCGCCGTTCTTTCTTGCGCATCGGCGGCCTGGGACTGGGCGGCATGAGTTTTCCCGAGTTGCTGCGTGCGGAGTCGGAGCAGGGTGCCGGCAAGTCGCAGAAGGCGCTCATTCTGGTTTATCTGCCGGGCGGGCCGCCGCATCAGGACATGTATGACATCAAGGTGAACGCGCCTTCCGAGGTGCGAGGGCCGTTCAAGGCCATCGGCACGAATGTGGCGGGCATCCAGATCAGTCAGAACCTGCCGCACATGGCGAAGATGGCGGACAAGTTCAGCTTCATCCGCAGTGTCGTGGGTGCGAAGGACCGGCACGAGAGTTTTCAGTGTGTGACGGGCCGTCTCAGCAACAACGCGCCCCCCGGCGGCTGGCCTGAGATCGGCAGCGTGGTGTCGAAGCTGAAAGGTGGCGCGCCCACCGTGCCCAGCTACGTGAATCTCTCGCAGCAGATGAAGCACACGCCTTACAACCAGGGGCGGCCGAGCTTCCTCGGTGTGGCCCACGCGCCCTTCATGCCCTTGGAGCGTGGGAAGGAAGACATGTCGCTCAATGGCGTTACGCTGGAACGTCTGGGCGATCGCCGCGGTCTGCTCTCAGCCTTCGACAACTTCCGCCGTGAGACCGATGCTTCCGGCACGATGACGGGCATCGATGTCTTTCGGCAGCAGGCCTACGGCATTCTGACTTCGTCGCAGTTGGTTGATGCGCTCGACCTTTCCAAAGAGTCTCCCAAAATACGAGAGCGCTACGGCAAAGGCACCGACAAGATCCAGGGCGATGCCGCGCCGCGGCTTAATGAGCAGTTTCTGCTCGCCCGCCGGTTGGTCGAAGCCGGTGTGCGCGTGGTGACGCTCAGCTACAGCTTCTGGGACTGGCATGGGCAGAACTTCAAGAACGCACAGGAAAACCTGCCCGACTTTGATCAAGCCATCACGGCGCTCGTGCAGGACTTGCATGAGCGTGGCATGGACAAGGACGTCACCGTGCTCGCCTGGGGCGAGTTTGGCCGCACGCCACGCGTGAATGACAAAGGCGGACGCGATCACTGGCCGAACGTGTCCTGCGCCTTGCTCGCTGGTGGTGGCATGCGGAATGGACAGGTCATCGGCGCCACCGACCGCCTCGGCGGTGAAGCCTCGGAACGTCCGGTGCACTTCCAGGAGATCTTTGCCACGCTCTACAACAACCTCGGCATCAATCCGCACACCAGCACAGTGTCAGACTTCTCGGGGCGCCCGCATTACCTGGTCGATAACGAATTCCATTCGATCAAGGAGTTGGCGTAGAGCCCCATGTCCCCCATCGAGCAATACATCACCCAGACGCGCCGCGATTTCCTCGCGACGAGTTCTTGCGGGTTGGGAACTTTGGCTTTGGCGTCGTTGTTGAAACAGGACGGGCTGCTGGCGGAGGAGGCGAGCATTCCTGCGAATCCGCTGGCCACTCGCGTGTCGCATTTCGCGCCGAAGGCGGAGCGCTGCATCTTCATCTTCCTCGAAGGTGGGCCGTCGCAGATGGACCTCTTTGATCCAAAGCCGTTGCTCAACAAATACGACGGCCAGCCGCTGCCGGACTCGATCGTGGGCGATGCGAAGTTTGCGTTTTTGCAGAAGGAATCGGCCACGGTGATGGGCACGAGCCGCGTCTTCAAAAAGCACGGGAAGTGCGGCATGGACATCAGCGATCTGCTGCCGCACATCGCCACCTGCGCGGACGACATCGCGCTCGTGCGGTCGATGCACACGAACCAGTTCAATCACCTGCCCGGCCAGCTGATGCTGAACTGCGGCGCGGCCTTGCTCGGGCGTCCGAGCGTCGGCTCATGGGTCACCTATGGCCTCGGCAATGCCTCGCAGGAGTTGCCATCGTATGTCGTGATGGTCAGCAAGGGCCGCGGGCTGCCCGGCGGCAGCTCCACGTGGTCGAGCGGCTTCTTGCCATCGTCGTATGCGGGCGTGATGTTTCGCAATGGAGCCGCGCCGGTGTTGAACCTGAACAATCCGGACGGCATCACGCCGGAGATGCAATCCGCCAGCATCCGGGCGCTGAACGACCTCAACAAACTCCAGCACAAGCACATCGGCGATCCCGAGATTGCCGCGCGCATCAACAGCTACGAGCTCGCCTTTCGCATGCAAAGCGCCGCGCCGGAGCTGGTCGATCTCAAAGGCGAATCGCAGGCCACGCTCGATGCTTACGGCGTGAATCGCATCGAGCCGCCCATCAAGAGCAACCTCGGCGGCATCGGCAATTTCCAAACGTTCTCGCGTCACTGCCTGCAGGCGCGACGCATGGTCGAGCGCGGCGTGCGTTTCGTGAACATCATCCACGCCTCATGGGATCATCACAGCGCGCTCGATCCGCAACTCGCGCACAATTGCCAGATGGTCGATCAACCCATCGCCGCGCTGCTGAAGGACCTCAAACAACGCGGCCTGCTCGACACCACGCTCGTCGTGTGGGGCAGCGAGTTCGGCCGCACCGCACTCGGCGAGAACCGCAAGGGCTTCAAGAAGGTCACCGGCCGCGATCATCATCCGTATGCCTTCAGCCTCTGGATGGCCGGCGGTGGCATCAAAGGCGGCCAGGTCTATGGCGAGACCGACGACTTCGCCTGGCACGTCGCCCGCGATCCCGTGTCCATCCACGACTTCCACGCGACGATCCTCCACCTCTTCGGCCTCGACCACCACAAGCTCAGCTACCGCTTCCAAGGCCTCGACTTCCGCCTCACCGGCGTGAACCCGGCGAAGGTCGTGAAGGGGCTGATTGCGTAAACCTGTCAGGATTCCGAGCGGCCGGTAATCACCAAGTCGTGCACCACCAATGACGAATGCCGAATGACGAAACAAGGACTCCAAAGAGTGCGGATCGAAACATGGCGCGTCTATCGGATGAGTTTCGCCGCCTCCGCCTTCGCTTTGGCGAGCACTTCAGCCAGCGCGACAGGTTTGCCACCTTGGCGGAGGCTTTCGTCGGCGGCTTCCATGAAGGTGAAGATCTCAATGGTCTCCTCCACGCTCACGGGCGGCTTCCCGGTGCGAAAAAAGGTGCCGATCTGGCGACACAGCCCCTCGTAGCTCACCGCTTTCGCAGCCTGGCCGATGGCTTTGCTGCCGTAGGCCACCGCGCCGAAGTCGGCCTTGCCCTTCACGATGCCGCGATAGGCACCGACACGGCCATCCTTCCACACACCGGTCGCCACATCATGATTGCCCGCTTTCACACGCGAAACGGTCTCGCAGCCCGTGCCCATGAGCGTGTAGAGCGCCTCGACGCCGTGGATGCCGTAAAAGAAAAAGTCCGGCGTGCCCTCCTGATACGAACACGGCCCCCAAGTCTGCGCGCCGAGCAACTCACCGAGGTCTGCATTCGCCTTCAGCGCGACCATCTCCGCGCCGAAGCGTGATGAGGAGCTGCTGAAAAACGGCACGTTGTGCTTCTTCGCCAGCTCCACGATGGCTATGGCCTCCGCGAGCGTGCCGGCGAGCGGCTTGTCGATGAAGACCGGCTTGCCTGCCTTGAAAATCTCCCGCGCCTCCTGGAGGTGGATGCGGCCATCCACGCTCTCCAGCAGCACCACATCGACTTTCGCGAGCAAGTCCGGGATCGTCGGCACGATCTCCACGCCCATGTCACGCAGTTGCTGCGTGAACTTCTCTTTGCGATCGCGGCTCGCCGGCATGTCCGTGCCGCCCGTGTAGCCAGTCGTCACCTTGATGCCTGCGAGCTCACCCGTCTTTTCGCCTTTGTTGAAGAGCTTCGTAAACGCCGGCACATGCGAGGTATCGAGGCCCACAATGCCCGCGCGAAGCGGTTTGAGGTCGGTTTGAGCGAAAGCCGTGCTTGCGACGAGGAGTGAGAGGAGGATGCGTTTCATGGTCATTTCTTCAAAAGGTCCGAGAGGGTCTGTTTGATCACTTTTTCGGAGTTTGGAGCCGCGTAGGCCTGCGAGGGCTCGTAGCCGCCTTCGGCGAAGGATTGCTCCAGCGGGATATAACCGGTCACCCCATCGCCATAGCTGGCGGTGCAGACAAAGCCGCCGGGGCGTAGCTGCTGCGCAAAGAGTTGATACTCGACGAAGCTCTCGCCGGGCAAATGAACGAGACAGACGTCATCGCCGAGATGGAGGCTGGTGAAGGGAATCGGCTCGCGATGGCGGATGAAGCCGAGACGCAGCGCGGCGGTGATTCGTGTGGTGGGCCGCGTTTCGGTATTTTGGAGCACTTTGAGCATGCGCTCCTCGGGGAACTCGGGATCGGGCTGCAACACGACCGGCGCATGCTTCCACGCTAGTTTGGTGAGCGGCACGCGCTTCGCGTTTTGCTCGGAAGCGACCATGGCGGCGTGGATGCGACAGGCGAGCAAGGGGCGCATGGACGGCGTGCCGTCGTTGTACTTGCCGGCGCCGATGTTTCCGCCACAGCCGGTGAAGTAAATGTGCGGCACGCCGTCCTCTTGCGTGCGCTTTTCACGCGCAATGCCGACGAAGTCGTGGCTCACCATTCCATCGCCGTAGTAGCTCATCGGGTGCGTGGCGTAGTAGTGCAGCGCGGCGAGCTTTTTCTCGCCGTTCCAAAAGCTCACGGTCTTCAAAAACGGGTCGATGAGGCCTTCGGGCAGTGCCCGCAGTTCCGGGTCCTTGCTGCCGCTGCCGCGCATTTTGCCGACTTTGCCGTCGATGACCTGCACGCGGCGATTCCCGGCGACTTCGAGCACTTTGGCCTCGCCTGTCGAGATGTGCGTGACGGGCTGTGGGGTCGTCAAAGCGGCTTTGATGGCCTCGGCGACGCCTTGGAGGGCTTTTTCGGTCGCGGTGGCATCGAGGATGCCGATTTCGGGCAAGAGCTTCTGCACGGCATTGTCCACGAGTGGTGCGTTGTGTTGATGCAGCGAGTGCAAGGCGACGCGTTCGGCTGATGTGCCTGCGGCTTTTGCCAAAACCTCGCGCCAATGGATGTGATCCGCGCCGCGAATCTCACAGAAGTCGATGGCGCAGAGCACGACGGGCTTTCCATCGCTCAAGAGGATGACTCCGAGGGCGAGCAGCGGCTCACTGACTCCGACGGCGGGTTTGACGAGTCCGCCGCACAGCGGTGCGCCGACGGGTGGTGTGACATCGGCACGAAAGGGCGCGATTTGGACCGCGAAGGCGGAGACGGAGGTGAAGAGGACGAGTAGCAGCGCTTTCATGATGTCGAATACGCGAAGCAAAGTCGTCATCTCGCTCCGCGAGATGAACCAGCGCGTGGTGAGTTCATGGTTGAGGTGTTTGCGGAAGCCTTGTGCTCATCTCGCGGAGCGAGATGGCTACCGTACGGCAGCGCGAATCACCGGTAGAAGCAATTTAGCGACGAGTTCGTGGCCGAGGTCGCCGAGGTGCATGCCGTCGGGGAGCATGTCAGTGATGGTGGTCTTCTTTTTCGCGGCGAAGGCGGGGTAGCCGGTGTGGACATCGACGAGGGGCAGGTTCAGCTCTTTGGCGAGGGCGCGGAGGGCGTCGTTGTAGGTGAGGAGGGTGGGGGATTCGAAACCGTCTTCGGCGTCGGGCTTGTAGGGAGGCTTGCCGTAGAGTTCGCGGGTCTTGGAGTGCCAGCGGAGCGGGTTGGTGGTCATGAGGATGACTTTGGCCCCGGCTTTTTGCGTGGCGGTGATCATGCTGCGGTAGTTGGCGATGAAGGCTTGCTTACTGATGCGGGGTTCGGTGGCGGGTGGTTTCTTCCAGACGTCGATGGCGCTGTCGTTGATGCCGAACTGCATGACCACGACGCGCGGTTTGTAGGCGAGCACGTCGGTTTGAAGGCGTTTGACGGCCTGCGCGGTGGTGTTGCTGGGGATGCCGGCGTTATGAACGCTGAGGCTGGAGCCGATGCTCTGGAGCATCGTGTTCACGCGCTCGGCATACACTTTGACGCTGCCGCGAGGGGCGGTGGTGCTGTCGCCAAACATGACGATGCCGCCGGGCTTGGGCACGGACTTCGGTGGTGGCACGAAGACGGGAATTTCGCCCGCGGCGAGGTCGGCGGTGGCCACGCTCATGCGCAGACCGCCTTGCATGGTGGTGATCCAGAGTTCGCCGGGTTGGCGTTCATATAAATAGGGATAGGAGACGCGGCCTGCGGGCGCGTAGTTGGCGGCGACGATGACGGGTTTGCTCCACGAAGCGGTTTCATCGCTGGAAAAGGCGAGCGAGAGCTCGGCGCGGCTGCTGCCGTTGCTTGGGCTGTGGCGTGGTGGTGCATTCCAAAGCAGCGCGATGCGTCCATCGGCAAGGCGGGCCATTTGTGGGCAGCAGGTGACGGACCTGATCGAGGTTTGCTTCAGGCCGGTCCATTTAAGGCCGTCTTTGGAGGTCGCTTCCCAAAGGAAGCCGGACTCGGTGCGCAGCAGGAGGTAGAGCGAGCCATCGGCGCGCTCGATGACGCTGCCTTCGATGCTGCCGGCGTGGTCGTGCTCGCCGACGCCGTAATCGAGCACATCGCCGCGCTGCCATGACTTGCCGAGATCGTTGGAGATCCACATGACGGTGGCGTGACGCCACTGCGGGATGATTTCCTGACCGACGAGCACGATGCGGCCGCTTTTCGTCTGGATAAGGGAGTGAATGCAGCCGCACCATGGATCGCTGAGTTTCACGGGGGGCTCCCACGTCTTGCCATCATCGGTGCTGCGGCAGGTGTAGGTGGGCAGGATGAAGTCGGTCCACTTCACACTCGATTCACCCCAATGCCAGCCCGGTGGCTGCCTACGCTCCGCGCCGTTCATCCACGCTGAGATGATGACACCTTCACGCGTGCGCAGCAGGGCGCGTTCGTTGCTGACGGCAAACTTCGCAGGATCGGCAAAGAGCGGCGAATTTGTCCACGTGCGGCCTTCATCGGTGCTGCGGAGGGCGTTTTTGCTGTCGATGCACAGCACGCCGCCGTCCGCGGTGGTGACAAACGGCCCCTGATGCGTGTGCGGCAGCGCCGTGGCTTTGGGGTGCAATGCGGGCGAATCGGCGGCATTGAGTGCACCGGCGAGGGCAAGGACAAGGATGGCTTTCATCTGGCAAACAAACGCTGTTGGCCGTCGTTTTGCGCCATTCAAAGCTGTCGAGGCCTAAAACTCACACAAAGTCCGTGATCGAGCCGAAGTCGGCGTCGAACAGGCGGCGGTAGGTGCGGAAGGCGAAGTGATCGGTCATGTTCGCGATCCAGTCGCAGACGAGGCGAGCACGCTCGCTCGCGGTTTCAGCCTTTTGAATCTCCTTTTCAATCGACGGTGGCATCAGGTGCAGCCCTTTCGGCTGCGCTGGCTCGATGTAGCGCTCGCGCAGCACGTCAAAGAGACGCACGAGGATGAAATCGGCCTTGTGGTCGAGCTGCTGGAGCTGCGGGCTGCGGAAGACGAGTTCGAGCGCGATTTTCTTGTGCAGATCGGCCCGGCGGCGCTGCGCAGGATCGATCTCCAGCGCAGACTGATGCCTCCTCGTGCTCTGACTCAGGAAATTCGCCGTCGGCACGAGCTTCGTGGCACGAATGCACTCGCCGATGAGACGGTTGAGCCGGCCTTCGACGCGGCCATCCCGCATCGCTTTGCAAAGAAACTCGACATCGGCGCTGTCCTCACCGCCGAGTGACTGTTCCGAAGCCCAGCGCTCGACGCGGCTGACGTCGATGAACCCGGCGTGGATGCCATCGGCCAGGTCATTGAGCGAATAGGCCGTGTCATCTGCCCAGTCCATGATCTGGCACTCGATGCTCTTGAAACCATTGCGCGCTTTGCCGGGGGTGAGTTCGACAGGAAACGCCTGTCCGCCCATGGCGAAGTCGAGCCAGCGTTCCTGATCGTTGTAGAGGTAGTGGTTGGCCTTGTTCGCGGGTTTTTCGGCAAAGAGCGTCTTGTACTTCAGCACACCGTCGAGAAGCGCGCGCGTGGGATTCATGCCGACTCGACCTTCGCTGAAAAGAGTCTGCGTCAGGATGCGCAGCGTCTGCGCGTTGCCCTCAAAGCCGCCATACGGCTCCATGAGCCGGTGCAGCGTGCGCTCTCCCGCATGACCAAACGGCGGATGACCGAGATCGTGGCTGAGGCACGCGCTTTCGACGAGGTCGGGGTCGATGAAGCAATCGTCGCCGAGGGGGCCGCCCTGCTGCGCCAGCCACGCGCAGATGCTGCGGCCGATCTGCGCGACCTCGATGCTGTGCGTGAGCCGCGTGCGGTAGAAATCATACTCGCCCGAGAGAAACACCTGCGTCTTGCTTTGCAGGCGGCGGAACGAACTGCTGTGGATGATGCGGTCGCGGTCGATCTGAAACGGATTCCGATACTCGCCGGGCTGCGCCGTGCGCGGATCAAGCGTCTCGAAGTCGAAGGAGGAGTAAAAGCGGTTCGCGGGCATGCGTCTGCGGCGACGCTAGCAGGTCATGGCACGCGGGCAAGACCTCCCCTCAAGCAGAGCGACGGAACGCAAACTGTCCAGTGGCGACCTCGCCGGACGATCCGGTGTCGCGTTCTTTGCGTTTTCCGTTCACAAAGGCAGGCTTGAAGGCCGACTGCTGGGCCTTGGCGATCTGTTCTTCGGAAACGCCCTTCGCCCGCAGGCGGCTGCGTTGGTAAATCCGGTCTTTTTGGGCTTCGAGCATGGGGTTCTGGGGTTTTTGGACTGGCGGACCAACGCCGCGTTCAAAACTGCCCTGTGTTCAGCAGCACCAGCGTGCAGGCTTCCTCGCAGGCAATTCCGGCTTTTTCCAAAGCACTTGCCAGCGCCGCATTTTCCGCGCCAGGATTGAAAATGACTCGGCGCGGTCTGAGACCGACGAGTTTCTCCGTCAGCCCCGCAGAAATCGACGCGCCGACATACATCGTCACCGTGTCCACCGGGCCTGTGATGGCGCTCACATCGGGAATGACCTGGATGCCCTCGATTTCCGCCAGCTTCGGATGCACGGGGATGACCTCGTGACCGTGTTTGCGCAGCAGAAGCAGCGCTTTGTGACTGTAGCGATCCGGGCGGTCGCTGGCCCCGATGATGACGACTCGTTCCTGGCTCATGATCTGGCATCCTCCTCATCCAAGTGAAACAAATGGAGCGCACGATGCGCCAGCGGTGCCAGCACCATGCCCATCACCGTGATCGCCACCAGTCCGCTGAACAGCGCGTAGGCGGACGCAAAGAGCTTCGCGGCCTCGGTCTTGAGCGGATCCACCGGCCCCATGCCACCGAGGATCATGGACGCGTTCAGCACACTGTCGATCCAGTTCATCCCGGCGATGTAATGGTAGCCGAGAACGCCTGAACCGAGTGAAACGCCCACCAGCAAGGTCGCGGACGCGAAGTAGCGGAGAAAACGCTACAGGAACACATGGCGTGCGGCGAGCGGTTCGTTGCGCGACTCAAACATAGGCCTTCATCATTCCGGCGAGACCAGATTTCAACTCCGAGGCCTCGAAAAGGAGTGCTGGCCGCCGAAACATGGGCTTGAATCCAAACGCTATTGCCTTTGGCGGCTTGAAACTCTAAACCTCAAGCCTGCCACTTGAACATTTTCCCATCATGAGCCCGAGACCCTGGATCATCGCCGAAACGAACTGGAAACACGTCCAGCAGACTCGCTACGAGGTCGCCGTGTTGCCTTGGGGAGCTACGGAGGCGCACAACTGGCACCTGCCCTACGCCACCGACTCCTTGCAAAACGACGCCATCGCCGCCGAGGCCGGACGCATCGCGTGGGAGGCGGGTGCGAAGGTCGCCATCCTGCCAAATGTGCCCTTTGGCGTGCAGACCGGCCAGCTCGACATCCCTTTCTGCATCAACATGAATCCCAGCACGCAGCTCGCCGTGCTGGAGGACATCATTTCCAGCCTCGAAGGTGTCGGTTTGATGAAATTCGTCATCATGAACGGCCACGGCGGCAATGACTTCCGCCAGATGCTGCGGGAGCTTCAGGCCCGCCACCCGAAGATGTTCCTCAGCACCGTGAGCTGGTTCCAGGCGGTCAAAGGCGACGACATCTTCCAGATCATCGGCGACCACGCCGACGAGCGCGAGACCAGCCTCATGATGCATCTGCATCCGCAGCTCGTGCTGCCGAAGGGCGAGTGGGGCCCCGGCACTGACAACCGCTGGAAATTGAAGGCTATCAACGAAAAATGGGCCTGGGCACAACGCGCATGGACCAAGGCCACAAATGACACCGGCAGCGGTGATCCGCAGCACAGCACCGCCGACAAAGGAAAACGCTACTTCGAGGCGATCGGGGCGAAAATCGCCACCTACCTCGTCGAACTCGCCGCCGTGGACATCGCTGAGCTCTACGAGAAGTCGAAATGATCCGCTTCCTCCTCAGCCGCTTCGTTCAAGGTGTCGTCGTGATCCTCGCGGTGATCACGATCACCTTCACGCTGTCGCAGATGGTGCCGGGCGGTGCGATCCGGAACGAGCGCAATGTTTCCGAGGAGACGAAGAAGGCGCAGGAGGAATACTTCGGCCTGAACAAGCCGTGGATCGTGCGCCTGGGGCTCACGATCATGCACTACGCCACGCTCGACCTACCGGAGTCGTATCACTACAAGGGCCGCGGCGTGGATGAGATCATTGCCTCCGGCTTTCCCGTGTCCGCGACGGTCGGGATGGCCGGATTGCTCATCGCGCTCGCCATCGGTGTGCCGCTCGGTGCCATTGCAGCGCTGCGCCCGAACACGCTCGAAGACCGCAGCAGTACGCTCGCGGCCACGCTGGGCATCTGCACGCCCAGCATGGTGCTGGGGCCGCTGATCGCGATGCTCTTCGGGCTGAAGCTGCGCTGGTTCAATGTCGCAGGTTGGTTCGACTCGTCAGATTGGGTGCTGCCCGCCCTCACGCTGGGCATCATCTACAGCGCCTACATCGCGCGCCTCACTCGTGGCAGTCTGCGCGAGACTTTGGCGCAGGAATTCATCCGCACCGCTCGGGCGAAGGGTGCCGGTGAAGGTTCCGTCGTTTTCCTTCATGCCATGAAGCTTGCCAGCCTGCCTGTGCTGAATTTCCTCGGCCCGGCCGCTGCGGGCCTGCTCACGGGATCGTTCATCGTTGAAACCGTGTTCCAGCTTCCCGGACTCGGCCAGTTCTTCATCGCGGCGGCCACCAATGGCGATCATCAGCTTACCATCGGCATTTCTACCTTCTACGCCGCGCTCATCGTCGGCTTCAACCTCATCGTGGACATCCTGCAGGCCGTCCTCAACCCGCGCATCCGTCTCCAAGCATGAGCAGCACGGCCTCCACGAGTCTTTCTCCGTCACAGGCCGCATGGAAGCGGCTCATGCGCCATCGTTTGAATGCGTGGGCGCTGTGGTTCCTCATCGCGCTGGTAGTTCTGTGCATGATCGGGCCGGAATTGTCGCCTTATGACCAAGCGCAGCAAAATCTCGAGCTGAAGGCTTCTGATCCGAGCCTGCGAAACTGGCTCGGCACCGACTCACTCGGACGCGACATGCTCACACGCATCCTGCACGGCGGTCGCGTGTCGCTGGAAGTCGGCCTGCTCGCCACTGCGGTCGCTGCGATCATTGGAGTTGTTTACGGCATGGCCTCCGGGCTCGCCGGTGGCCGTGTCGATGCGGCCATGATGCGCATGGTGGACATCCTCTATGCGTTTCCCTTCATCAATTTCGTCATCCTGCTCATGGTCGTCTTCGGGCGGCACTTCTGGCTGATCTTCGTCGCGATCGGCGCCGTCGAGTGGCTCACGATGGCGCGTGTGGTGCGCGGACAGGTGCTGGCGCTGAAGAACCTCGAGTTCGTCACCGCCGCGCGTGCCAGCGGCGCTGGATTCTGGCACATCGTGTGGAAACACCTGCTGCCAAACGTGATGGGCCCCGTGATCATCTACGCCAGCCTCACGGTGCCCGGCGTCATGCTGCTGGAGGCGGCGCTCAGCTTCCTCGGTCTCGGCATCCAGCCCCCGGATGCGAGCTGGGGTGTGCTCATTCGTGAAGGCGCCAATGCCATGGAGACCTACCCTTGGCTGCTGCTCTATCCTGGCATCTTCTTCTCCGCCACGCTGCTCGCGTTGAACCTGCTCGGCGACGGCCTGCGCGATGCGTTTGACCCGAAGTCGATGTCGCAACACTAGGCAAAAAAAATTGGTTCTTCGGGCAAAAAGCTGGGAATGAAAAGGGCGAAGCAGCAGTGTAAGACAGCCGGGTGAAAGACACCGACCTCTATCAACAGGTGCTGGGCTTGGACAAGCCATGGCAAGTTCGTGA